>LQAG01000027.1_pt1 | contig 92651 bp, 125 predicted proteins | sample 1535801 | NCBI WGS metagenome assembly LQAG01 (sample SAMN04331584, study PRJNA305678) | bioreactor metagenome | isolation source: bioreactor_3 inoculated with Wadden Sea sediment 1st replicate of a... | place: Germany:Bremen
TTTAAATCATTTGTCATCCACCATCTCAACCGATATATAGAAAAACGAATTGTGAAGTATCTATATATTGTGCACAAGAAACCTTAATATGTGATACCACGAATTTATTACATATTTTCATATACGCCCTATAAAACTAGGAGAAATGCTTATCCCAGGCGCTTGCACAATTACAGCTTCACATCCTCATCATGCCATATATAGAATTTTTGATTCTTAAGCATCTATATATGGTATGACATATGGTATGACGAGAATTATTGAATCCTATTTTACAAGTCGCTCACTCCAGAATCAAATTAAAAATCTCATTAAAATTTTAACACAAATTTGCAAAATATTATTGAAAATAAGTATCTTTCGTGTATAATCTGTGGTAGAAATGGAGTGAGTGATCCCATGAAACACTATGATAGTGAAACGGTTTACTTCATTTCATACGCTAAGCTACCAAGCAATATGGCCGCTGGTCAACTCATGGAAGTGGTCGGCGTCGGGCTCGTCATCAATTATAAAACAGGTCGTGTCACAGATATGTCATGCACCCTTATAACGGATGAGGCAAAGATGTTCCTGAAAGATATCATTGTTGGATTCAACCTTCATGAAGACTCTGTTCAGGATCTAATCGATGCCATTAGCTTTAGATACCATGGCCATTCACAAAAGGCTATATGCGTTGCTGTCAAGCAGTCCATAGAGCGTTATCATCAGTGGCGAAGCGAGAAAATGAATAAGTCGTAACAGCATGCAAACAACTGCTTTATTTGCGGTAATGATGTAGCCCCATCTTGACCTAGCAGATAAAATCCAGTACAAAAATCGCGCAAGCATTTTTTGTACTGGATTTTTTTATTGTCATTCCCATATGACTTGAATCAGACTTGTCTTGGGATTAATCCTTATTTTTTATATTGATTGGGTATATAACACATAACGTATCATTTTCTGCAAAAGCACCCGTAGGAGGCGAAACCATGAACGGCACGAATGCACCCCAAAATAACGTGTTTTATAGAAACCAGAATTGGTACTATCCAAAAGTTTCACACGGAAAGGGGATTTACCTCTTCGATGAAGACGGCAAGGCGTATATTGATGGATGCTCCGGTTCAGCAGTAGCAAACATCGGACACGGCAATGAAGAGGTTGCTGACTTTGCAGCAGAGCAAATGAAAACAATTGCATACACCCATCTTTCAAGATGGACAGTGGACCCTATCGAAAGATTGGCTGCCCGCGTTGTCAAATGGGCACCTGAAGGTCTAAACCATGTTTACTTTGTTTCTGGCGGTTCTGAAGCCACAGAAGCTGCCATAAAGATGGCTCGACAATATTTCGTCGAACGTGATGGCAAGGGGTCCTCTAAATGGAAAATTATTTCCAAATGGAATTCTTTTCATGGCAACACCCTAGGCGCTCTGTCCATGACAGGTATAACAGGTCGTCGTAAAATGTATGACCCCATCCTTATAAACTTCCCGAAAATTCCTCAGTTTTATCACTATAGGAATCCATGGCATGCTGTTACCTTACACGATACAAGTGTACTCGCTGCTGAAGCTCTTGAAGAGGAGATCCTCCGTCAAGGGCCTGAAAATGTGGCTGCCTTTATTTCAGAGCCGATTATAGGTTCTGCGGCACCAGGCGTGTACCCTGACTCAATTTATTTTAAAATGGTTCGAGAAATCTGTACCAAATATGATATTTTGCTCATCTTAGATGAAGTTATGTCTGGTTTTGGTCGCACAGGCAAAAATTTTGCAGTTGACCACTTTGGCATCACACCAGACATCCTGACCGTGGCCAAAGGTATGAGTAGTGGCTACACTCCAATTGGGGCAACCATTGCCAATGATGAGATCTTTGACACAATAATGGTAAACGGCAGTGGTCATTTTGTCCACGGGCATACTTACGCCGGCAATCCCCTTTCCTGCGCCTGTGGCCGATAAGGTTCTGTCTATCATTGAACGGGAGACTGGGTCAAAAATGCTGAAAATCAGGAAAATACTTGATGCAAAAAGCTACAACCACTTTATGAATACCCTATCGTAGGTGATATTCGAGGTCTCGGTCTTATGATTGGGATTGAGTTTGTTTCAGACCAAAAAACAAAAAAACCATTCGAAAATGACGAACGTTTACAGGGGCTAATTATGGAAGCTTGTCTAGAAGAGGGCCTAGTCGTTTATCCGGGTGGGGCTGCTTCATTGGATATAAGGGCGATCATATTCTTCTTGCACCGCCTCTAAATATTACAAGACATGAAGTGGATTTAATTGTTGAAAGACTCACACTTGGCATTGAAAAAGTAATGGATACCCTCAGAAGCGGAAGGAGAATGTACCATGAACAAGCTGATCATAACGGTAGCGCCAACGGGAAATGTTCCGACAAAGGAAATGACACCGCATGTCCCCTAACGTCAGAGGAAATCGTGCAAAACATCCAGAACTGCGCCAATCTAGGCGCTTCTATCGCACATATCCACGTTCGAGACGAGAACTTGAAACCGACAAGCGACCGGTCACTGTTCAAGGCAGTTCTCGATCGTCTGGACGAGACGAATGTTAATATAATCAGACAAGTATCCACTGGCGCTAGAGGTGGTTCTGCAAGTTCAGCAGACTGGCGTGGACAGATGCTTGATTTAAATGTTGAAATGGCCAGTTTATCCACTGGATCTTCAAACTTTCCAACAAGCGTGAATGCCAACAGCCCAGAGCTTATTCATGACTTGGCACAGAAAATGAATGATTTTGGCATCAAGCCAGAAATTGAAGTCTTTGATGGAGCCATGCTTCATAATGCCGTCTACTTAAAGAAAAAGGGCATCTTAAAAGGCCCTCTACACTTTAATCTGGTTATGAATGTGCCCGGCTCTTTGCCAGGCACCCCTAAAAACCTAATGTACTTGGTTGATAACCTTCCAGAAGGCTCAACTTGGACTATATCAGGCATAGGACGGTCTCAGGTGCAAATGGTCACAATGGCCATTGCCATGGGCGGACACGTACGTACAGGCTTGAGGATGTGATTTTCTACGAGGGAAAGACACTGGCAACCAACGAATCCCTAATAGAGCGTGTTGTGCGTATTGCCAAGGCCACAGGCCGTGGCATTGCCACGCCTGATGAAGCACGGGATATACTGTCAATTGGTTAATTAAAACCACGCGTTCTATTCTAAATGAAGCAAAAGTACATGATTTCAATACACTGATTTCTATTTTATCAAAAAGGCTGATTGAAAAAGCACCGTATGCCAGCGTGCTTTCAATCAGCCTTTTTATGGTTTATTCTCTTCATCTTAAATATTGTTCTTTACAGAGCCACATTTTATTGACACATACAATCTTTATGACTTCTTGGCAACCACCACCGTGGCATAACTATCATCAGACCAAGGGTCCTTTTTAAAACTGCCATAAGCTTTTACATTTTCAAAGCCAGCTTCTATAAGGGCTTCTTTTAACATGTTCAGTCGTATACCGAGCAGGGTTGTCGACGACTCAGACACTGTGCCATCTGGTATTTGCAGTTTTCCCAAGAACTTTATACGGCCTTCATCAAGCATTTCATAAGATCTGTCAAAAACCACACCGTTTTCGGGGCGCTCAATAAGGGGCAGTTTGGTCACATTGTGCTTGTAGACCCTATCATAATTCACAGTTTGGACAACAAACGCACTTTCATGGGACATTTTTTTTATGACTATTTTCAGAAATGCTTTCACTTCATCCATATCTTTTAAATGAGGCAGTGTATTGCCGATGCAAAGAACACCATCATACTCATCTTCAATCAGGTCGTCCAGCCCCATCATATCCCTGGCAAAACTATCAATGTGCAGCTCAAGCGCCTGGCCTTGTCTCTTAATCTGTCGATCATGCTCTGATCATAGTCAAGGGCAACAACATCGTAACCAAGTTGTGCAAGAGGAATGGCGTAGGTGCCTGTTCCACTGCCTATGTCAAGTATTCGACACCCGCTTGAACATGGGACTGTATCAGGTCGAGTTGAGCCTGACCTGTTTTAAAAACAATATCATAATACTTGCTTAATTTCTTATAGAAGGTCATTGGTTTTCTCCTTTTGCAGGGTACTCCTCAGATATTTGCTCCCACACGTCTTGAGTTGTAAAGAGTAAACTCCAACCAGCTATGCCTGGTAAATTGTATTTCTTAGCCATATCAAGACGCATTTTTAATGACACATGGTCTTCCAGCCATATTTTTTGCTTAACACCATCGACCACAGCTTCAGCATAGTTTTGTCCCGTTTCAGGATCATACTTAACTTGAGCTCCGGTCTTTTCAAGCCAGACTTTCTGACCATTAAAGCCAACGGCTTTAGATGAAACTTTACCACTTCCTATTTGACTCCATACCCGGGAATAGAAGGGCACTCCCAAAATTAGTTTTTCTCGTGGTATCAGGTCTAGGGATTTTTCAATGCCCTTTCCACCCAATCTCTTGAAGCCACCGACCCTGGACTTTGAATGGATGCCCAGTGTTCATCATAAGCCATGAGCATAACATAATCCACAGAACTCGCCAGGGCCACACGATCAGCAAAGAGGGAGTATCTTTCACTGCCCCAGGGAACAGTCACATCTATACTCACCACTTGGCCCTGCTGGTGGAGCATTTGAGAAAGTTCAGCCACAAAACTTGAAAAATTCGCCTTGTCTTTCATATAAACATTCTCAAAGTCAATGTTTATGCCATCTAGGTCATATATGGCTGTATAGGCTATGATTTGAGCGATGACCTTTGACCTTAGTTTATCGCTTGATAGCATTTCATGGGTCCAGTCAGGGTCAAAGCTGTTGCTAAACAAAGCCCACACTTGAAGGCCTTTTTCATGGGCTGCATCCACATAAGCCTGGTCAGCAATGTTCAAAACAATTCCGTCTACATTCAAACTAAACCAAGTCGGAGATAAAACGTCAAGACCTTCATCAGGACCATACTTCATAAGACTGTCATAATATTTGTAGTCGTGAATTTGCTCCCAGACCAAACGCGTTCGCTCCAACATGACCTTTTCTTGTGACTCACGAACAGGTTGGTTGTTTATCTCCACCTTTTCAGGGTTTGGAACACTGGCTGATGGTATATAGCCAAATGCCCCCTCCTGGGAAAGGATAAGCATATGCGAATCCTCTGTTCTAAGGATATTGACCAGTTCTCCCTTTTTCAGTTTGCCCACTTCGAGACCCTCTGCATTTTGGTCTTCCATTATACGGACCGATTCTGAGGTTATACCTGTTTTAAGACCCATTTCATTGTTGACTAGGACATGGACCCCTCTCTCAGCGTAATAGGCATGTCGTACAGGATAAATATTTTCAAGTTGTTCAATTTCAAGATACTTTATACCGTCAATCACCCGTACTGGCATATTAATCTTATCAAGGTTGCCAATAAGGTAGCTGGTGAGTTCTCGATTTTCCAGTTTTAAATCCAGTGACTCAATTGGCATATAAACCCGCTTGCCACTTCCAGAATAGTACATATCTCTATCGATGTATTTCATGGCTGCATCAGCCTTGATCCACCATTTTTTATTGGCCTTTAAGAATATTTCGTCTTTGATTCTATTGGCCCCTACAATCTTTAAGTCCTTATAATAGTCCTTGACCAAATAGGTTTGACTTTCCTCATAGAGCTTGTAAAAATGCCAGGTTGATGCGCTGAGGGCAATGATTATGACGATCAGCACTGGTACGATAAACTTTTTTATTGTCCCCGCCTCCTTTTGATTTTTATTCCAATTTCTTTTTATTTCTGTATTCCTAGTTGTATTCCTAGTTGTATTCCTAGTTGTATTCCTAGTTGTGTTTCTAGTTTGTGTTTCTAGTTGTGTTTCTAGTTGTGTTTCTAGTTGTGTTTCTAGTTGTGTTTCTAGTTGTGTTCCCTATGCAGCGGGTGTGCCCTAGATCAGTAAAGCAGCAGTCCCAGTGCCCCTGATAAGCCAATAACTATAATGGGATGCCATTTCATTTTGATAATGGCCACAAAGGCAAATATGGCTATACCCGCCCCTTTAAGATCGACCACGGCCGACTTGGCTATAGAGTAAGCCGCCGATGCGATTAGCCCGATCACAGCTGGTCTTAAGCCTGAAAATATCCACTGAATAGCTGAACTGTCTTTCATATTTTCAAGTTTCGAGGCCGCTGTAACAATTAGAATATAAGACACCAACGTAACACCTAAGGTGCCTGCGATAGCCCCTGGTATGCCAGCCACCTTAAAACCAGCAAAGGTTGATGAATTCACAGCAATGGGGCCCGGTGTGATTTGAGAAATGGCCACAACATCTATAAATTCCTGAGGACTCAGCCACCCCTTGCTAAGAACAATTTTCTTTTTCTATAAAAGCAAGGACCGCATAGCCACCCCCAAAGCTAAATGCACCAATTTTTAGAAACGTCATAAAAATTTGAAGTAGAAGGACCATTATTCTTCCCCCTTTATCCAGCGCATAAGGGCATAGCCTATACAGGCAGATCCAGTAATAACCGCAATTGGATGAAATCCTAGTATGGCCACAATGACAAATGAGGCCACAGCCATTAGACCATTGAATTTGTTTCGCTCAAGACTCTTTGACAGTCTAATCACTGCCGCAGCTATAAGACCAGCAACCGCAGGTCTTATTCCCATGAATAACTTTTGCGTGACAGTGTTTTCTCCATACTTTAATATAAGGGCCGCCGCACCTGAAATGATGAATAAAGGGGGCAAAATAAGGCCCAAGCAAGCCACAAGTGCACCGACATGCTTTCTTATCTTGTATCCAACATAAATAGATGTGTTAATAGCAATGGCTCCTGGGAAGGATTGTGCCACAGCAAGAATATCAATAAACTCTTTTTCGTCTATCCACTTTCTCTTATGGACAATTTCATCTTCCATAATCGGAATCATGACATAGCCACCCCCAAGGGTGAGCGCACCTATTCTCAAAAAAATAAAAAACATTTCTCTTAAACTTGACATACAATTCTCCCCAAACCTGTCTTGAGACCTTCCTGGATTGTCTCTTTATTTTAACACACCCTATTCAAACAATTGTAAAATTTTGAATACACTCCTGCACTTGTGCAATGTAAAAAGCCTTGCAACGACAGTCAATCATCACAAGGCTGGATCATTTACCTCTTATTTTAGATTTTCAGGATTGAGGGCTTCTAGTTCTGGGATAACAAAGAGGCCGTCTTTTCGAATGAGCACGTCATCAAAATAGATTTCTCCGCCACCATATTCTGGGGTTTGTATGCATACCAGATCCCAGTGAACGCTTGAGTCATTTCCGTTGTTTGTCTCTTCATATGCTGCCCCGGGTGTGAAGTGGAAGCTTCCCATTATCTTCTCGTCAAAGAGGGTGTCTTTCATCGGCTTTAGTATATATGGGTTCACTCCGATTGCGAACTCGCCAATGTAACGCGCCCCTTCGTCTGTGTCAAAACTTTGTTAATACGGTCTGTGTCATTGGCAGTGGCTTTTACAATTTTACCATTTTCAAACTCCAGCACAATATTTTCATATGTGAAGCCCTGATAAACAGCAGGCGTGTTATAAGATAACTCCCGTTGACAGAGTCCTTAACAGGCGCTGTGAAGACTTCGCCATCTGGAATGTTCAGCTCGCCATCGCACTTTATACCGTCAAGTCCCTTGATCGAGAATGTCAAGTCCGTTCCTTGTCCTTTTATATGAACCTTGTCGGTTTTATTCATAAGTTCCACAAGGCCATCCATGGCCTTTGACATTTTTTTTATAATCTAGATTGCACACTTGGAAGTAAAAGTCTTCAAATGATTCCAGACTTGTATTTGCAAGTTGTGCCATCGCATTGTTGGGATAGCGAAGAACGACCCATTTTGTGTGGTCCACACGTTGGTCAGTCACCGGTGAAGCAAATTGACTCATGTAAGCCTGCATTTTATCCCCAGGCACATCGGCCATTTCTGTAACATTATTTGACCCTCTGATACCAATGTAGGCATCCATCTTCTTCATGAATTCTAAATCTCTTTCCCGTCTTAGGGCCAATTGTTCCATCGAGGCTTCCATGGTGACAGCCCTTTCAATGCTTGGATCAACTATATCTACAAAAGGATTGGCTCCAACTCTGTGAACTTCTTTTACAATGGCTTTAACAAGAGGCTTCGGTGTATCTCCAACGCAGTTTATCAGGACATTTTCGCCCTTTTCAAGCTTGATTGAATAGCTCACCAAATTCTCAGCCAACTGTTTTAATCTTGAATCCATAAGTATTCCTCCTGGTTTTCTCTTTTTTGAAATATGTAAAACACTTGGTCATAAAATGTCATCTTATGGACTATATTATATCGAAAATTTCTGAATATCCGAATACATGACGTGAAATATGTCATATTGTTAACTTTATGCTTGCTTCAAAGTTTTAATTTTGCCCTTATAACACCTATAGGGGGACACTATTCTTTTTCAGCGTCAGCTCATTCTTTTTGGCGCATATCTTACAAAGCCTATACCCCGAAAGACTGGCTTCATCTTGGGTTTCCACAGAACCTGGTGACTTCCAACTGCTTTTTAAAGTCCAGCAGTCTGCATATATATGATATATTTTATGATTTCGTCCGTGCTCAGAGGTATAGGCTTTCACCACATCCTCTTTGCCTGACGCCAGTCCCGCCTCTACTTGTCCTTTGCTCCATATGCTTCGAATACGAATTTGATGTGTTAATTGAAGGCAATCAAGACCTGCTGGAAGGGGATAGTCGTAGGTGATTTTGTAAGTCCCTGCCCCTGCCGCCACATCAAAATCAGCCTCTTCACTGACTTGTAATGATTTAAGAGCCTTTTCCTCCCATCTTGAAACAAAGTTATTTTTAGCGATTTCGTTTTTATCATGGCCTTGACTAAGATGGGGCGGGCATTCATTTCCCCCGCCCCGTTTGACCCTGCCAGCAGAACAAAGCCTTCATTGACTGAAACATGTTTGCTGGCGTTGTATATACTGTGGTCTACAGAGTCGTAAACATAGTGAAGCCGAAGAAAAATTGACATGGTAAAGAGAAGGAGAAGGAGGCTTGTTGTGGTTATAATAGCTTCCACTGACAAGGAGCCTCTATTTTTTCTAAGGGTTGATTTAATCGTACTCCGCTTCATACTCTACCCCTCCCTCTGGCCAAGTCAATTTAAGTAGGTGGCCTGTCCAGTAATCCTCTAGGGAGATCAAGTCGTCCACCTTTGCGTTCTCTGAACTCTTATTCACAACGATCAGGTCAAGGGCTCTTAACACATGTTTCTTTTGATCAAAATGTTTTCAAGTTCAGTAAAAATCTCAAGTAGAAATCATACCCTTGTTCATTCATGTTCATGTTCTTAATGTAAGCCTGCCCCTTTTCTTTAAATGACTTCTTACCAGTGCCTTTGCCCTTGGCCGATCCACTATTAGATTGGCCAGTAGAACCATTTGTCACCGTTTTTGAACTTGAATTATTACCGCCTGAATTTTTCGCCCCCCTTATACTTGTTTTCCAGTCCTTATCACTGAGTTTAAGTACAGCTACTTTTTCTCCTTTTAAAATCGACTGGACGTCAAGAGCGCTCTCTAGGCTGGCCCACCCCACTAGAAGTCCATGATAGTAAAGGGGTTTTGTCCATACAGGATGCGCCACAACTGTTGAAAACTGTTTAGCAAGGGCAATTTTTTCTTTGCATGTATAGACATGGACAATGTTAAAACCCTCTCTGATCAAGAAAATTTCGCCTGCCACCCAATGTCTATTTGTCTTTTCCTTAGCTGAGCCATGGAGTATGTACTCAATCTCCCCATCTCTGAAATATGTGGGTCTGTCTGCTTTCTCATAAAAATCCCAGGGATCTTCGTGGGTGCCTGTTAATCGGTGTCTAAAGGTTCCCATAATATATTCCACAATCATTGGTTGACTAAGGGCCTTGTAAGTATAAGGATTATCTTTTAGTTGCCTTGATGGGAGTTCCTCCATTTGCTGAGTGGTCAACTCATTTTCTGATAAGTTTTCTGCCTTATCCTCCTTGGTCATATTATCTTCAGCTTCTTTTCACCTTGTAGTTCATTAGATCTTGTGTCCTCAACATAGTTTCTAAATCCCTGTCATTACATTTTTCATCATCCGGAAATGAGATGTTTACATCTATATCTTCTAGAAAGTCTTTTGCATCCTCGCGCATTTCTTTCATTACATCTTTCCTTAAGGCTTTGGCTTCTTTGCGATCGTCTTCTGAACCATCCTCTCTTAGTGACCTTATTCTTTCTAGGTCATCAATATATCTTGCTTTAAGATCCTCTTCAAAATCTTCTATATCACTAAGAGTTTGCTTCATTGCAGCCAGTCCGTACCCATACCTCTCCATCAAATCATTCACGAGGGTCTGATCATTTTGTTTTGAGACTGAAAATGACTTCGAACCATATTCACATAATTTTTTTCTACATAGATACCTTCAATATCAATTTCTCCAAGTGCCACAGCATTGTTGCCGACTAGAAAATCAATCGAGTTGCTGCTCAATTTCTTCTCTAAACTGATTCTGGATAAGCTGTTTTTTCTTCTTCTAGATTATCTTTCTCCACTTTGATAAGATCAGAAATTTCTCTGAAATCATCAAGACTGTTCGCAATAGACTTTTCAATATCTTTTTGTACATTTCTTAGTTGACTTGTACTGACCCTGACTTTTCCTTTGGATGATAAAATAAACGGTCATCCAGTCTTCAACTTTTTTTTGCTCGGTTCAAACACTTTGCCGAGTTTCTTATTATATTTTTTTCAGTTTTTCAATCTTGTCAGTTATTTTGTTAATGTCTTTTGATTTTATTTTTTGCATTATGGGCACGTTCAAACATGCTTTTTACAACATCTTGATGTTCTAAAAACTCTTTAGGAACATTCATCAAAGCTTGAGCAAGCATTTGGTCTCTAACAAGATCTAGTTGTGTCAAATCCTGCTTTTTTTTCATATCCCTTTTTATAGTTTGTTACAGTCTGAAAGGGTAAAATACCCATACCAGACCGACCGGAAAGACCAGACTCTACGCTTTTATCAAACTCACTTTTTAATGATTCTTCCTCGTATGCAAGCAGACCATATTCAAAATATAAGGCATGGTCATATGCAGACTGGATATTGCGGCTGGCATTTTCAAGCACCCTAAGACCATTATTTTCCGTTAATCCTTGAGCCAAGGTATTCATATAAATTGAAAACGCAACAATGACGCCAAACATAACCAGTATTGAAAAGACCGTAATGCTTCCACGATTATTCATTCTTCATCACCTTCATAATGACATCTCTTGCTGTTCTCAGCCAAAAGAGCCTTTTATCTATATCGATTTCACTCCAGCGCCTTTTAATTTGACTTTCATAGGCGTACCCCGTCTTGTTTATAACCAGTTCTGTTTTAACCGCTACCTGGATGGTCTTATCAGAGTGTGTCAATTCATTATGAACATGTTGGGCCGTATAGGCCTTTTGAAAGGTCCAAGCCATCTGTGTAAAGGCCACCATAGTCACCATAAATACCACCCAGAAAACAATAACCGCTTCTACTGTAAATATACCTTTTGAATTTCCAATCTTTTTTTTCACTTCATCTATAATATTCATAGCCTCTCCTATTGTTATTTTATTCCATTTAAGTTTACTGGAATTTTATTACATTTGCAAGGCGCAAAAAACCATGACTGAAATGGTAATCAATCATGGCTTTAAACAGCGTATATAGTTCTTATTTATTTTGCTTTATTCTTTATTTACTTTATTTCTTTATTTACTTGTTTCTATATATTTCTTTTCTAAATCTTAATAGCATTTACATGTATTTTTGTCTCTGATATGACCTTGTATTTGCTTTTATAGTCTTTTGCGTTTTCTTTCTACTCTTCAGGTGGTCGAATGCCACCAAAAAGTATTAACAACAAAGGCCGCTCCTATACCAAAGGCTCCAAGAGTCAGTCTCCATATCCCATACAATCCAAGAAAATTTGACATAAAAAGAATGGCTATGGTTGCAAGCAGAAGTCTTTGACCTGTCTTTTTCAAATTCAATGCATTACCTCTCCATTCCCATGTCCAGCTGAGAGTTCCGCTAAATTTTCGTGAATGTATCCTTTGAGCCAAATAACCACATCCATGTTATTGATGGGCAGGTCACCCAGTGTCTTCTTTATATCCCTGGTATTAAGGGTGAATTTTTTGCCATTGATGTCATGAGTGTAAATTAAATCCATGTCAATATTGGCCATAATGATTGTTATAATGGTCTCTGTCATGTTGCCAAGAGGCACCCGATCTATATGACTATGTTGAAATATAGCGTCAATCTCTGTTCCAACCCCAAGTTGAGATTTGATTTCAAAACTCCCGCCACACTGCTCTGCAGCAGCCTTAAACATAGGGATACCCAGTCCAACTTTTCTCGTTGTTCTCGTAGTGTAAAATGGGTCAACCACTTTTCTCAAAGTTGCCTCATCCATCCCCTTGCCATCATCCTTAATTCGAATCGTTAATTGATCCTTTTCAAAGTCTTCAATAATGGCAATGCGTAGCGTTTCAGCTTTTGCAGCGATAGAATTGTGCGCTATATCCAGAATGTGCAAAGACAATTCTCTCATTTTAAATCCCTTTCTCCTAGCAATCTATTTTCGACTCATTAAATATTCAAAGAGCGCTCTTGCACTGCATGTCTCTAATTCTAAATAGTTCTCACATTCCGATATTCTAATAAGATCGTGAGCATCTGAGTTTCTCAGCACATGGTATTTCTCGGTATATTGTGGATCGTTTTCAAAGTTCTCAGAACCAGGATACTTTGATATTTCCACTGTTGTGATTTTCCAAAAAGGCGGTATAAACCCCAGGTTTGAAATAACACTATACGAGGGTCTGTCAATATGGGCTGGAAAAGCAATGCCACCAAGCTCATTGACCTTTTCAATGGCCGTATCAATATCTAAATATGTTGAGGCCATCAGTGAATTAGGTTCCACCCCTATAACTTCATCATTTTCATTGAGTATATGCTGATGCCCAAACTTCTCCACTCTATTCCTTATAGGGAGGCGATGAAGATCAACTATTCTTTGAAATGATTTTGCAATTTTCAGGTCTGGAAACAGGCACACAAGATGAACACCTTCCAGTGTTTCAAGTTCCATGCCCGGAATCACAACAAGCCCTGTTCCTTCCGCTGCTTTAATGGCTGCTTCACAATTTGCAGTGCTGTTATGGTCGGTGATGGCGATTATATTTAATCCTTTGATTTGACTCATTCCCACAATATTGTTGGGGGTCATATCCTCATGCCCACAAGGGGACAAACAGGTATGAATGTGCAAATCATAGTATATTTTCATTATTTTAATCCCGCTTCATACAGGCATTTGAATATATCATAAGAACCCATTTCAGTTCCTAGAAGAACAACATCCTCTTCAGCAGCTTTTCTATAACATTGCTGATACGTCAATGCCTTCTGGAACGATGACACAAGCAAAATCAAGCAGGGATGCCACTGCAATTATATTGTTATGGGTTTGCACCGTGATCCAAGCATTGTCTGATTTGCCATTCGCCATAACCCAGCTGAGCAGATCACAGCACTGTAGACCTGTTATTTCCCTATCTGTCTGTCCACCACTTAGCAGTTTAAATCCATGATTGTCAATTAAGTCTTTAACTTTCACGCTGCAACCTCCTACTCTTCATCTGAGCTGTTTCTTACTAAACAATTATCAATACTTGCCTTGCCTAAAACAATATCTTCGGCAAGCGCTCTACATGTCGGTGCACCACAAGCACCACAGTCTATACCCGGAAGGGTTTGAAAGAGTTCCTCAATCTTAGACATCTTTTCAAGTGCTTTTCTTATATCTGTGTCAAGCTTAAGCACTGGATATGGCTTAATATCTTGGTCCCACTCCAGAAGTTTCTTGTCATAAACCTTAAGTGAACTAAGGTCTTCAATACGCGGTGTTTGCTTGGACCGCATCCTTACCCGTGTTTTGGCTATGAAGGGATTTTCCACATTAAGAGGTCCTCCAACACATCCGGTGACACAGGCATAAGCTTCTAGGAAATCCACATCTGTAAGTTTGCCCATTTCGATTCGATCAAGGACCTTTATCACTTCCTCAATGCCATCCACAGCCATGTAATTTTCAATGCCCATAGCAAAACTTTGGCCACCAACCATGCCCCATACAATTCCACCTGCCGATGCTTTTTGAACCTGTGTTTTGACGTCAATGTCATTGTAGATTCGAAGAAGCTTGGTATAAATGGTTTCTATGGAAATTGCCCATTGATGTGAGAGTCTTCAATCCCTAGAGGATTTTTTATGCTGGTAATCTTGGCTGGACACTGGGTAATATAGAACACGCCAATATCCTCCGATGCCAGACCTGTTGTTTCCATAATTTTCTGTTTGGCAATCCATGCAGAAACCTGCATAGGGGATTCCAAGCGAATTATATGGTCGATCAGGGATGGGTACCTGATTTGTATAAGTCTGGTGACCGCAGGACAATATGTTGATATTAAGGGCTTAGGTCGATCCGACTCCTTGATTTTATCAAGCTGGTAAGCTGTAATGATGTCTGCCGCATAGGCACATCATAGACATAGTCGAATCCAAGTTCATAGAGCCCATTCATAATTTTATTCATGTCATAATCAAATTCAAATTGTCCATAAAGCGAAATCGCTGGCAGGGCAATGTTAAATTTGTAGTTGTTAAGCATTTCTAGTGAATCTGTCTGTGCGCCCTTCGCATGGAATGGACAGACTTTCAGACACTCACCACAATCGATGCACCTTTCATTGATTATTTGTGCCTTACCGTCTTTGACACGTATGGCCTGGGTCGGACACCGATCCAGACAGTAGGTGCAACCATTGCAAAAGTCTTTTTCAAGTATGACGGAATGCCAATACTCTTTCATCAATTGCTCCCCCGATTTCATATTGACTGGATTGTTCACTTTGCACCTTTCAAAATGTTATTTGATAGACACAAGATTACAAATTCCAAACCATTTTTAATCTAGTGGATTCTCCCAATTTCGATTCTATGAAAACGCGTCACTGCATCGCTTCATATTCGGCAGACCCATGCCTGCGCCGAAACCAAGTTCTCGAATAGCACTCGTTGCAGTTGAGAAGCCTTCTGTCATGGCCAGTTCTACATTTTCTATACCTGGTCCTTCGTCTTCCACAAAGACTTCTATGCAATCGGATTTCACAAAACCGTGATTTTTCCACCATGAGAGTGAATCACCACATTAATCTCTGCTTCATAGCTTGCAATTGCAATTCTTCTAATGATTCCAGAATCAATTCCCAATTGTTTCAGTAACTTTTTGAGATTACTAGAGGCTTCCCCAGCTCTAGAAAAATCATCTTTCTCAATATCATATTCAAGTTTCATTGCAGCGCCAATTTCACTTTTGACTATCCCTTGCTCCATGTATTTACCCCTTACTTGCTAATGCCTTGCAATCCGTTACAATAAAGTATACCGGATGCGGTATAAAGTGTATGCGATGTAGCGATTAAGACAATGCCCTGCTCTTTTGCAAGGGTAACGACATCTTCTGGTGGGCATTTACCACGGACAAAAATGATGGCTTTAAGATCCAGCATTTCCGCTGTGCGCACGACCTGATGATTGGTCAAACCCGTTAATAGAACTGTCTCATCCCCACGTATGCCAGAACATCACTCATTAAATCCGACCCAAACGCAGCTTTAACATCCCGCTCCAGATACTCATGGCCTACAAGTACGTGACCGCCGAGTAAATCAGCGATATCTCTTATAACCATGTGTACCTCCTTAACTCAATAGTTTATCAGTTTTATCCTAAATTATCCACGGGCTTCCCCCTGAAATGCTCTTGAAAAGACCTATTCATTTTCCTGTGGCTTAATCTAGGCGAATAATAACTTTCACCCATATGATTTGGTTATTATTTTCACAATTCAATCAATTAATTATATCATAAATTAATATGAGAGACCCTAGTTTCATTAGATTTTCGTATAGATTCCTCAAATTATTCTCTAGTGATCGCCTCATAAAATTATCCCCTATAATTTCCTCATAGTAAGTTTCAGGAATAGTCTCTTTTAATCCGGAAATTTCAATCCCACAATCCAAATTCTCGACTCAAAAAGTGATTATTAGTATATCTAATAATGAGATCGCAGGGATTTAACTTTTCTATATTTATCCATTTCTTATTGAATAATGGTGTGCAAGAGATTAAACTATGCATGAGTATTGTTCAATTGTAAAGGTGTGCATATCTCCTGGTATGCGAGCAGGCTGTAGTAAACTTTGAAGGGTTTCTTTCAAAGTTGTCTACAGCCTGTTACTCTGTTAACAATTATTTTGGAGGGGAACATGAATAAAAAACTATTAAAAATTATGACACTTGCACTTGCACTCTCACTTTTTGCAGGATGCTCTGCAGGTGCAGCAAGCCAAGTGGGCACGGCAAAAGACGGCAAACGAAGTCAAAATTGAAGCAGCTGCCATAAAACTTGTCAACGCTGTCGAAAAGGGTGGTTATGAACTGGTCAATACGGACTCACTTAATGAGTGGATTGAGTCTGGCGAAGACATGGTGCTCATCGACACCATGCCTGCTGATTTCTTTGCTAAAGGACATATTCCAACAGCGGTCAATGCTGTTATGCCTAAATCCAGTCTTGCTGATGCCACAGATGCCGAAAAAGAGGCTTTTAAAGCCCTCCTCGGTGATGATCTGGATAAAAAGATTGTTGTTTACTGTGGCTTCACAGCTTGTGGACGTAGCGATGCAGGTGCAGCATACGCAAAAGAGCTAGGCTACACGAATGTCTACCGTTATCCAGGTGGCATTATTGGGTGGAGAGACGCTGAACTGGCTGAAGAAAAATAGAGTGCAGTAATGAAGAATTCATTTATTTACATAATCATTGCTATTTTTTTCCTATCCTTGATTGGATGCGAAGCATCTCCTAACTATGATGAGATCAACAGCCATATACAAGCCCACGACATTGAACTTGGGCAAGATCCTGATACTGTATTTGATCTTCTAGGTGAGACCCCAGAACAAGAAATGTGCGTTTATGGCTACGAGTATACTTTTGAAACTACAGGCCTCAACATTGGTTTTCGACTTGATAATGACACAGTTCGCCGTGTAACCATTAGAAATTCTGATGATGGGATTTATGGTATCCAAGTAGGTGATGCACTTGAAGATGTTACAGAAGTTATGGAAAATCATGGCTACGAAAAAGACGAAAGCCTTGCCAATAGGTATGTTCACAAAGATTTATATTTCACTGCCGTCTCTAAAGATGGTTTAAGCATTGACCAACTTATTATTGAAGTGATTGATGATGGCGTTTTGTAGGGATTAAATTAATTCACTATAATCTAAGAGCTTAGCGGTTTAAATCGCTAAGCTCTTACTTGAATTTTAATATTAAACTTTAATACTGAAGCTTAATACTGATATTTATTATTAATATTTCCTGTTAATGTTTGAATCACATGATTCAGCATTAAAACACTTCAGTTACTCAATAGTCTCAATTGGATAAAGGGGTGGTATATAAGAAACAGACACACTGTCCGCATATTCTGTTAGTCCTGCTGCACCAAGACACATATCAAAAGCAAATACCCAGCCTTTCTGGTTGGCATAGCCTTCCACAAGCGCCTCATAAGGACCATCAAAGTTATAACGGTACATACTGTTATACATGAGGCCGTCTAATAAATAGCCAGAGCTTTTTAGTCTTTGTCCAATAGCAATTATTTTTTCCTCGGGTGACATTTTGTCATTAATTGACTCAGATACAAGTTTCTTTGCGGCCTGCCACGCTTCTTGTTCAAACTCATCTAAAAGTACGCTTTCGCTATGCGGGTATGCATTTATAATTTTATAGACTGAATCAAGGGCATTAAGTTCATCATATGAGAGAAGGGTTATTTTTGTCATACCTCCATCCCTTCGATCAAATATAGCCAAATGATTGCTGTTCGTATACATATACGGGTATCCACTGCCTTCAACCTGATGACTTCGAACATGTCTCTGACCATGATCAAAATAGGCATAGTCTGGCATCTGGAAATACTCCCTTCTAGTCAGTGCATTTACAAGGATCAGTTGCTTTCCAGCATCTGTTAAAAAGGACCGCATTGCACCAATTTTTTCATCTGTATCTTTTACATATATGCCTATGTCGTACTTGTCGCCAATGAGTTCATAGGCCACCTGGCCCGGCTCATATGTCTGTGTTTGATCTATGCTTGTCAGTGGCTTAATATCATCCGGAGACTTTGGCGCATATAGCTTGATTTCCCCTCTTTCGATATGATACCCTTCACCAATAATATCACTTGAAACAACATCATAAGTATATCCAGCCAGTCCAAGGGCATCCAGTTCAATGGCCAGTAAACCGCCAATATTATAGGCCTCTACCTCTTGTCCGTTGATTTCCACCTTGTGGTCTGTCCCCAGGGCGTATCCATACTTAGTGCCCGTGAACTTAAGGTCTGAATATTCGTACTCTCCATCATCTCTTAATGTCATCCATTGCTTAGGATATATGTTGTCTGAAGGCGCTAAATATGTCTTTTTTTCCTCTTCATATTTAGGGATGTAGGACTTATGTTTATTCATTTCAGTGACCAGTTGTGTGCTCGAAACCGCTTCGATAGGATAAAATTCACTATTTTTCTCGTATTCTATTCCAGACCTATATGTGAATAGGCCGTCCTCATCTTTTCTTTCAATTTTAACGAGGAGGTCATCACTATTGTAGTCCACCGTAATAAAATCATAGTCTATGGTCACAACCACACCCCGAAGAATTTTATCAACCAAGCTAAGATTCAAAAGGTCACCCACATCAATGGTTGGATTTAAAAACAACCCGTTAATACCTTCACTGTTTTCTTCAATAATGAAGCTGTTGTTTATGTAATACTCATACTCATTGGCTTTTAAGCTTGAATAGTATTTTCCATCATAGCCACTTCGTTTCATCGCCACACTCTTATCACCAAGAACAAAGCCCGACATGAGTTCATGGATTTGAACCGGGATAAAACCTCTCAAAATAAGGGTATTATAAGGCTTTACGAAGTAGAAATGCCTGTCCTTATCCATTCTAGTCATAGCCAAAATGGCATCTTCCACGGTCATATTCCCCCCAGGGTTAAAGGCACCCTTTTCAAGAACTTGTCCGTATGGCGTTTCATCGAACATTTTGTATGCATCGATAAACTCACAACCATATACTCTTTCCACATAATTGCCTTCCTCATCACTTAAGTCAGAGACATCTTCAAAATAGTCCTCCATAATAAGTCGGTCCTGGGAATATGCCTGAATATAACGACCAAGATAAACCGCCGCCTCTTTTCTTGTTAAGGGAGCATCTAGCCTCAGATTCTCAACGTCGCCACTGTTTATCAGACCCAGTGCATAAGCAATCTGAACATTTTCTGGTTGACTGCTTACAGCAGGATTCTCGAAGTCTATCTTCGATAAAAAGTTTTCTCTAGTCAGCGACTTAAACTCCAGCTCGCTTGTATACTTAGTACCAGCACGACTAAGCTTTTCATTATACTTTCCTAAAACGCCCGTGACAAAAATATCAAAGAACTGACCGTGGCTTACTGAAGCCTGGTAGTGCCCCTGGATGTATTCTGGGACAAACCCCTTGTCGATCCATTCTTGAACAGCTTCATATTTGTCCGGTGATATCATTCCACCTTGCCACTTTTCTTCATAAGTGTACATCTCTTGCTGGTGTTTTTCTTTTTCATTTTGCATTTCTGCACGCATCTTGGCATTTGAAAAAGAGTGGTCAATAGACATTTCATTGATTTCTAAGACCAGGGACTTGGGATCGTGGTCTGAAGGCGACCAAGAAAACCAAGCGTTTCCACTTAAGTTTTCCACATAGTATTCATATCCCAGGCTTAAATTCTCTAGGGTATGCTTTTTAAGTATGGTCCTTATTTCATCAGACCGTTCTTGAATCTGCTCTTCTATCATAGCGTCTGTAATTTCAGGATACTCCGTATATCGAGGTTCTCCTAAGGGCCCAAATCCTGTTTTAACCCGTCCCTGAGCCGGAAGCTCTTCATTTAGAAAACTTCTCTGGTCTTGGCGATGAACTGGTCAATAAGTTTTTCTTTCATTTCTTCGTCATTACCTGCGAATGCAAGTGTGGCACAATTTGCCACAAGCAGGGCAATCAACAAAAATAGCCCCCATTTTTTTCTAAGTTTCATAATTATATTATCCCCCTAATACTTTTCTTACCACTATATTACCATATTAGAAGAAAACTGAACCCCTCTTAAGTTAGGTTTTTCTAATATTGCCATCCCCTACAAAATAATAAAAGGCACCCTTAAATCTATTCATTTGAATAAGACTTAGAATGCCATTTTAAACGCTTGCTTAATAAGAACACTTACAATATAAATACATCTTACTTCATGTATAAGTCATTGCTTGGGAAGAGTGGGTCAGACGTTAGTCGAATGCCCAGCTTCCTAATTTCTGACTCGTCTCCTGGTATGAGCATGTGTGTACAGTGGAAGTCACAGTCTGAAAGCGCTTCAAGGCTTTCAAGAGCAACTTTTGCAGTGTGATTGTTTGTAGCACTTATACTCAGAGCTATTAATGTTTCTTGAAGGCTTAGGGCTTCATAATTTTCCTTTAAGCGTTTTTAAGATCAATAATAGATTCAATAACACTTGGAGACAGGAGGTGGATATTATCTGGAATGCCAGCCATATGCTTAATGGCATTTAGAATCACACTCGATGCAGCATTCATGATTTCAGAGTTTTTACCAGTGATAATGTCTCCATCCTTAAGCATGATTGCCGCTCCGCAAGAAACGATGTCTGCATTCTTATGTCTGCATCCCTTAGCTGCTTCACGTGCTGGCGTTACAACCAATCTATCCTCTTTGACAAGACCCAGGTTTTCCATGATAAGTTCTGCGCGTTCAACGGTTTCTTTATCAACAAGCCCCTTCATGTACTCACACTCGTATACATAGCATCTTCTGATGATTTCTTGCTGAGACGCATGTCTTACAGCTTCATCATCAACAATGCCATAACCAACCATGTTTACACCCATATCTGTTGGTGACTTATAAACAGATGCCTCTCCTGTGATTCTTTCTAAATTCGCTTGAGCAGTGGGAACTGTCCACATCTCTATTGTAGTTAACAGTGGTTTTGTTGTATGCCTCCATATGGTATGGATCGATGACATTAAAGTCCTTCAGATCTGCCGTTGCTGACTCGTAGGCAATATTCACTGGATGGTTGAGTGGCACATTCCATATAGGGAAAGTCTCAAACTTGGCGTAACCAGATTTTTTGCCTTGAACAGAATCATGGTAGAGTTGATTTAAACATGTTGCGAGTTTACCACTGCCTGGACCGGGGCTGTTACAATAACCAACTTGTTTTCTGTTTCGATATATGGATTTGCCCCGTAGCCTTCATCGCTTACAACCTTGTTAATATCGGTTGGATAGCCTTTTGTATATCCGTGTGTGTAGGTTTTGATGCCACGGCGTTTTTAGCTTATTCATAAATTGAGTCGCCGCGGGGCTGCCCTTCGTAACGGGTAATAACCACACCAGCTACGTTGAGTTCCCATCTTTTAAAATCATCTATAAGTTTTAGACATTCCATGTCATATGTTATGCCAAAGTCCGCACGCATTTTCTTTCGCTCGATGTCCCCTGCATATATAGCCACGATAATATCCGCTTCATCCTTCAAACGGCTTAGCAGCTTTACTTTTACATTTGGATCGTAGCCTGGCAATACACGGGCCGCATGAAAGTCATACATGAGCTTGCCACCAAACTCCAAATAGAGCTTTCCGTCATAATCTTTTACACGTTCCAAAATGCTTTCAAATTGCTGATTAAGATATTTCTCGTTATCGAAACCCTGCTTGTTCATAGAACCCCCTGCTTTCTCATTTAATCCAGATGCGACTTATTATAGCCAGTCTCCTGAATAGCACCTGATTATTTCTTGCCTATTTTCATAGGGCATTTACCTACTCTTGATTCTATTAAAAAAGGGATGAATCCACCCCTTATTTTTCCCATTCTAACAATAAGTCATCTATAATTGTTTTACATCTTCAAAAACCTCGTCCATGCTCTTCGATGCATCAATCAAGGCGATCCGCTTAGAATGATCTTTTGCTAGTTTCAAATAGCCTTCACGGACTTTCATATGAAAGGCCATGCCCTCATTGTCAAGACGATTCACTTCACGAACACCTGAGCTGTGAATACGCTCTTGTCCAACCGCTGGATCCAGGTCAAACAGGAGGGTCTTGTCAGGCATAAAGTCTTCTGTTGCAAATCTGTTCATTTCATAGACTGCCTCTACACCTAAGCCTCTAACATACCCCTGGTAGATCATAGAAGAATCCACATAGCGGTCAAAAATGACAAGTTTTCCTTCTTTAACTGCTGGAACCACTTTTTCTACAAGATGCTGACGTCTAGCCGCCGCATAAAGAAGAGCCTCTGTTTTCGGGTCCATTTCCGTGTGGTCCGGATTGTGTATCACATCACGGATAAGTTCGGCAATTCGAACACCACCAGGCTCCCGAGTGACCATGAAATCTATATCCTTCGTATCTAATACGATTTAGTTTTCAAGCATTGTCGTCTTGCCTGTTCCGTCGCCACCTTCAATTGAGATGACTGGCATTTTTCTTGCCATTGTTACCGCCCCTTTCTTTACTGAAATAGCGTACCATTTTGTAGTGTTTGAAGCAAGACTGTAATGGTCAGAACGCATTCTTAATGAGAACTTTACACGCTCTTTACCCCAAAGTCTAAATTTTACATGATAATTGTTCTTGTAGAAAGGACGATTACCGTGAAATTATCCCATAAATTTATAGCCATATTTCTTGTAGCATTTATTGTAGGCATTCCACTCATGGCCTTCACTATATTTTATAATTTTGAAGCCACAAAAGACAAGTATATTGAAGATATGTACACATCCATTGACACCATTATAGACAATTATTTCGAGCATGAGGCCAGTGAACTAAAGGCCATTCTAAAATCTTACTCCACCGACACAGACCTAATTCACGCCCTCAAGGCAAATGATCGAATCTGGATCACGCAAAACATTGCAAATGCCTTATATGACAGGGCTGAAATTGACGTTCATTCCATATATGTTTCAAGCCCCATGGACAATATAGAAATGGCCTTTGGCAATCTTTCCTATGCCCAGCTTAGCGAAATGGCTATTGTTCAGCAAACCTTGCTTGACCATAAGATTCACATAGAATTCCAGTCCTTCTATGACCATCTTTATGTCTTTGCGGCCATGCCAGCCTATGATGATTTAAAACTTTCGCCAACAGGCGTCGTGCTAATTGGTCGGACCCTGAGCATTGGTAAGGTTACTGATCTAACGGAAAACCTGAATGTTTTTGCATTCGAGCACTTATTGATGGATGACAAGGCCAGCGAGACCTTAATCGAAAAAGGGGCCGAGGATACTATATGGATGCACTTTCCCGTTCCCAACAAACAGTTTGCCGTTTCTTGGCTCCATCTGAAGTTTTCTCTAACCAATATCCTTGCCCTCTTCACAGGTAGTATGACAACCATTATATCCATTGCATGCCTGACCCTCTTTGCCATATTGAGCACGGTTCTTTTCCAAACGGTTAAGACATCTAGAATGATTGAAAAAAATGTTGGGCAGATTGAATCCATTGCATCGGGCATGTACTCAGATGTCTTGCCTGAGCATGGGGCTATTGAAATCGTGAAACTCTCAAAATCCGTTAACAAGCTTGCCAACGACCTTGAAAGACAACACCGAATGATCGAAAAAAGTTATTTTGAAACCATTCAGCTCCTTGTAAAAACCATGGAAGTCACCGACCACTACACCAAAGGCCACTCTGACAGGGTGGCTCAAATGGCACGGTCTTTAGGTTATATAATGCAGTTTGACAAGGTCGACCAGCTCTATACTGCCGCCTTGATGCATGACATTGGAAAGGTGAGTATTCCCCAGCATATACTTAATAAGCCTGGCAAACTCACAGAGGAAGAGTTTGAGCTTATTCAAAACCACCCCATTGCTGGTCATAAAATACTTGAAGCATCCTTTGTTTTTGAAGAAGTCAAAGAAATCATTCTCCACCACCATGAAAAATTTGATGGGACAGGCTACCCCTACGGTTTAATGGAGGAGGCCATTCCCCTCGGGTCTAGAATATTATCTGTGGTGGACGTCTTTGATGCCCTTACAAGTGACAGGGCCTACAGAGAGGCTCTATCCATAGATCATGCCCTACAGATTATTACAAGGGATTCCGGAAAGGCCTTTGACCCCTTCGTGGTCCAGGCTTTTATAGACAACATTGAAGACTTCATCCAGCACACCGCCCAGTATGATTCCAGTGAAAAGCCTCCTAAGAAAATCTTAGGAGGCTCTAGCTTGCAGATAAAGTCCGAAGTACTGCTTTGCAGGATAAAATCCGCACCTTGTCTTTCGAAGTTTCCTACAAGATAACATTTTGCTTTATTGTTCCCATGGCATTTTGCCGCCAGCTTTTTTAACACCGATCATACCCACCAGGCAACAGCACTTATGGCAACCATAACGATTGAGCAAATTTCTAATTGGAAACTTGAAAGCCTTATGACAGCCATACTCTCTATCACGTTCTTCCATCATTTTTTTGTATCTTTTAACGCTCATTATTACACCTCCTAGAATGATTCACTTTGTATTTTTGTCCACTCCTTTTATTCATATCCAAATCGATAAAAAAATATCATCCAACATTCACCAAGTTGTAAGATGTTATAGCGTCCTCGTTTTTTGTCTTTATGGAATCAAGGTCACTTCAAGATCAGGTTTAATTTTCAATTCTAGAACCGCACCTTCAAACCTGAGACGAATTGTCTTGTGGACTATATCTTTTCCATAGTCCCTACGCATACTTTGGCGACTAACTTCGACATTAAGGACTTTGGCTTTTTTCATACCAAACACCCTTTTTCCAGCATTGTACCAGGTTACAGCCAGACAATTATCTAAATTATAGTCCAGTATCATTTTGTTTGATAAATCTATTTGGCCCCAGTCTCCTTTTGGTGTTATATCTAAATCCACCCTCTGGCTAAGCTTGTTGCCCACTTTACTTGTGCATGACTCAAGAAGGATATGTTGATAGCCATCGGAATCTATTGGCGGTTCCACATCAAAACATTCATTGAGACACTTGGCTAAGTTTGACTTCAACTTTACGCAGTAATCACGCATGCTCTTCATTTCACCAGCCATTAATATCTGATCTTTTTCAATTAAAGCCCTCAGTCTATAATCAACGAATGCATCATTTATAAACTTTCTCGTTTCTCCTAGAAATCGACCAATGACCCTCGGTGCCGGTTCAAAATTAAAGGTACACTTTTGAATTATTTCTGTATCAAAATGGTCCACATCGGCCACTTTAATTTCAAACTTGTCCATGACCCGAAGGACTGAGCTTGATTCTCTTAAATACTTCCATTCATTTTTGAGTTTTCTATCCTGTCAATTGACATCTTTTCTTGCCGAGCTGAAAGATGATCAAAAAATCAGGGGCGCATTCTCCCAAAGACCGAACATAATAAGGCTTTTCTGAACACTGCGAGAAATCGACACCGTCGAGGTTGACCTCGTAAATATGGTCGACCTCAATTATTGATACCAAATAGCGAAGTGCCACTTGGTCACTGGCATTGGGGCCATGCCAAAGCACAACATCTTCCCCTTTTGCATTTAAACGATCAAGACGTTTATGTATGGTCTTATGTGTCCTTATAAAAGCTTCATCAAAGTCTAAGTTTTCATCATAGTGGGTCTGCCCCAACCCATTATAAAAGTCTTTTAGCCACTTTGGCTCTCTTCCTTATTCCAGAAGGCCCGTCTATTTCTTTAATAGGGCCCAGTGACAAATCATCTCGAACCACGAGTAATTTGTCAGAAAGCTCTTCCTCTTTAAGTTTATACTTGTAGCGAAAAAGACCACCCGCTGAGTCGCCTATAACAATATTTAACATTTGCACACCTCGATTTCCGTAATATCTTTTGAGATTATTATACGACTTCCATGTGTATGTAGTATGTACATTTGTCTTTTTCGTAAAAATTCTTTCACTTAGACCACTATGTTCTTGAATTCTCTCTTGGTACACCAAAAGAAAACTGATGGCATACCTGTTATTGGCACACCATCAGTTCTCTTTGCTATTATGGGTTTATATCTGAAGAGACCTCTGGTTCTTCTGGTGTCTCTTCTAACTTCACTGGCTCTTCTACTGCTTCTTCTGGCTCTTCTATAATTTCTTCTGGTTCTTCTACTACTTCCTCTGGTTCTTCTACTGCTTCTTCTGGTTCTTCAATTGCTTCTTCTGGTTCTTCATTGCTTCTTCTGGTTCTTCAATTGCTTCTTCTGGTTCTTCTACTACTTCCTCTGGTTCTTCTACTACTTCCTCTGGTTCTTCTACTACTTCTTCTGGTTCTTCTACTACTTCTTCTGGTTCTTCTACTACTTCCTCTGGTTCTTCTACTGCTTCTTCTGGAGCCACTTCAGGCTCTTCGGAAACCATTTCGGCCCACTGTGCATATAATGTGATATTGTCATTTAAGCTGTCTATTACATCACCTGCGTAATAGGTTACTCCACTTCCATCAGCAAGAGTGTTCCATCCTAAGAACGCAAAGTTTTCTTTAAAAGAATGATTCATCAGGCCTTAAAACCTTAACTTGATCTTGTTTTAAATACTTTGACTCATCCACCGGTACCGTTCCTACATCATTTCCATTACCATCATAGGTCACTTGATATTCAAGTGGACTATCTAATAATGGCATATCCATCATCATGGTCATCATTTTTGGTTGAGCCATCACTTCTTTGCCAAAGACTTGGACCTCTGCCAATTGGAGAACGCCATATTTTTTAAGTTGCACTTTAACATACTGTCCCAGAGCGCCACCAGTCTCTAAAACTGTCTTTGGTTCAGGATAATCATATTGTATTTCTGACCAGACCACATCTTTATTGGTGTCTAAAATTGAAACCTCATAGTGGTCTAAAATTCTATAGGATTGTCTAGCATACTATAGATATCTATTGAATCTATTTCATACTCTTTACCCAAGTCAACAATCCACCAAGGGTTCGTTTCATACTCTGTCCTTGTGATTTGACCTGCGTATTTGTCCCCCTTTGTGACGCCATCTACTGCAATATCAGCACTTGCGCCACGATCTGTCGAGCTCTGCTCAGCTGATTTATTAAGAGCAACATTTGTAAACTCAGATGCCTTCCATTCAGCATATAAGGTTATATCCTCTGCTGTCATAGGGAACGTATCTCCCTCGGCATAACTTGTTCCAGTCCCATCAGACTCAGTGTTCCACCCAATGAATCTATATCCATCTTTGCTAAGAATCCCTGTGTTATATGGTACTGAAACAGTTGAAGCTTCAGCACGTTTAATATCTGCTGGTGTGGAACCACTTGTGCTGTCATTGTCATCAAAGAAAACAGTCTTGCAAGGTTTACCATAAACCTCAAACTGATAAATGCGGGCAAATAAATCGTTGGCACTATTTGGGGCGTTTATTTTCAGTTCAACATGTCTCGCATTTACCGGATTGGACAAAGTTCTATCCGTAAATGATGCCGTGTTGTCTGAAACAAAATCAATAAATCTAAAGCTTGACTCATCTGCATTTGTCTCACTGATCCTTAGCTCATAATTCCTTGTATTATAATCTTCTGATTCCCCGCCAGCTTCTGCATGCAGAACAATCCAGCGACTGATTTCATATGTATCGCCTAGATCGACGCGCACCCATTTTGGATATGAATCAGTGGCCCATTTATCACTTTGATCATCCACATAACCGTCAACAATATTCGAGGCTGGATGTTCTGCCATTTCACCACTTGCTGTAAGAGCTTTATTCTTCGTAACGTTTGTTAGGTCTGAGTCTTTCTCCCACTTGGCATATAGGGTCACATCATAATCACCACTGATTCTAAAATAGCTTCTGCTTTCATAGTCGTCGCCACTGCCGTCTGGAAGGGTGTTCCATCCAGCGAATCTGTAGCCCGGGTTAACCAAACTACCAGTGTTTGGTTTCACCTGTACGGCGTCATTGATTCTATATTCATTATCATCGACTGGAGCACTGCCCTCCAAGGCTCCATTTCCATCATAGTAGACATGGTAGGATTCGTCCGATACTGCCTCACCAAAGACCTTAAATTGGAAAATTCGCGCTGCAGGATCACCATTATTTGTCGGTTCTGTTATAAGAAGTCGTACAAATCGTGCCCTGAAAGGATTGACTGTGCCTTCAGTCACACTGTCTGTGTTGTTGGTGACAACGGCAGCATCTCTCCAGGTGTCCACTTCTTTATACTGTAACTTAAAGGCCTTTGTATTATAGCCATTGTCCTCTCCAAAGGCCCCTGCATGCTTAACCATCCAGCTGTCTATGTCATAACTCTGGCCAGGTCAACTTCTAGCCACTGATTACCTTTTCCAACAGTTGTGCACCATTGTCCTCCAGATTTCTCATTGTACCATTAACAGCATTTTCAGCAGGATGATAAGAATCGAGTGATTGGCTGTTACAGCTTTCTTATAGGCAACATCTTTCGTTTCCTTCCATTTGGCGTATAGGGTCAGGTCTCTGCCTGTCATTTTAAAAGACTCTCCCGGGTTATAGATCGTTCCAGTTCCATCTGGATTGGTTGTCCACCCAGCAAAATCATAACCAGTTCTATCTAAGTTACCGACATTGTCCTTGACGATTACATTCGTATGTCTATAATGACCTTCATCATCACTTGGTGCATGACCTGATGTGTTTCCATTTCCGGCATAAGTCACATTGTACTCTACGGCCTCAAAATCGTAGCCATAAATGGCCAAGTCATATATACAAGCTGCAAACGCATCCATATCTGGGAAGTATCCAGGTCTATTGACTAATACTTTAACGTAGCGCCCTGTCACATCCTCATCTTGTAGGGCTATATCCGTGCGATCTTCAGTGTTATCTGAAATCACCTTTACACTTGTATAATATTTGTCATCATCACTTACATAGACCGTGAATGTTCTATTATTACTTACTGGTGAGTAGCCAAATGCTCCCGCATGGGACACAGCCACATGGTCAATTTTCTCAGTCCACCAAGATCAACCTTGATCCATTCTCCTAAATAGCCATCGGGGCTACCACCATTAGGCTCTGTATTTTGCTTGTCTAGGGACTGCCAGCAGTCATTTATTTCACCAACATATCCTTCAAGAGCTTTTTCAGGACCGCGGTTTTGCATATATCCACTGCTTGTGACTGTTTTCCCTTCGGCTAAGTTTATACGTGATTCCGTTTGTGGTTTTGATAGAGAGTCACCGCCATGAACTGGATCAGAGTCATGGTCCGTTTGTTCAGGTAGACCAACATCCTGGTTACCTAAAGGACCCAAGTCTTTGATAACAGATTGGAAGATGGCGCCATCCACTTGACTGAATCGGCCATTTATACGAGCAACATACTTTGTTTTGCAATTTTACCGATAAGATTTTTTATGGTGTAGGGTGTGTACTTATCAAGAACCCATTGCCAGTCAGTCTGTGAACTGTCTTCGATTGACCGCTTTATATACTGGTTCATCAAATCATCTATTGCGTTCATACCTTCGACCGCTTCATCTGACGACTCGTATGAGAAATTACCAAATTTTATTCTAGCATCTGGTCGAGACTCATCATGTCCCCAAGAGGAATTGTCTTTGTATCTGTAAAATCCAGATAGGGTCATATTATACACCGGCACAACATCACCTTGATAAGGGAAGCTTACCTTACTCTTTAGCGCATAAATTGTTGCTGACATTTTTCTATTAGGTGGCACACTAACTCTTTCTTGAGCCATATGTGATAGTGTATGACTGTCCATAGTTGCCTTTGACCAGTTGTATCCAGCGCTTATCTCAAAGCTAACGGTTGTTTTGTGGTTAACACCAATGCCAAAAATCTTGCCACCAGCTTCCGTCTCATTTGCAACGCCAAATTTCGTACCTATATTTATGCCATGCGTTACTGTTTTAGATGTGCTGTCAGAAAAATCACTCTGAACAACAGATGTTAAATCCGTGCTCCCAAAGTTACGAATGACTTTTGATGCAACGGCTTCAGGTTCAAGCTCAGAATGAAGGGCAGGGCCAAACTCAAGCGTATCTGCATCAAACATGATAGCTGCATCAGTTATAAACATTTTAAGTCTTTCATCAGATCTATATCCATCTGCATATGGATCGTTATTATCGTAATTGGCTTCAATAACCCAGAATGGGAGATTATTATACTCATCAAAGTCATCCTTATATTTCTCTGCTTCAAGTTGATTATCAATTTTTCTTACATCAAAATCTTGACCAATTCCGTTTTCACCTGTGCCACCGCACCATCCAATGCCTAGATAGTGGGCAAGATAGGCCCAGTCGCTTATAAACTGCGGGTCGTTAAAGACTTCATTTAGAAATAGGTCTTTGTCTGTCAGCAATAGTCTTTTCTCAGGATTGCTTGGTTGGGGAATGTCATCTACCCCTGCCACTGCAAAAGACGGGCTAAATGAAGCGAGGCTCACTAACTGTATCATTATCAACAGCATAGCCAGCATCCTCATGCTTCTCTTCTTGCTTTTCATCATAGTTTTTCTCCTTAGTTTTAACGAAAACACAACTCACTTTGTTCACTATTTATGTTTCACTATATTGAAACTAAATTAGTGTAAGTCATCTTCTTTTCGTAATCCCCCCTCAATTCTTTTATATGGCTTTCATGGCCTACTTCTAAATTAGATTCAAACATAGAAACATATTATTTCTATTTTGTAATAATTTTATCATTTTCATATAGTGTTTTCTAGTCAAATTAAGTCGAATTATGTCGTTTAAGTGTCCAAACATGATTTTGTAGATTCATACAAAATACAAGTCGTAAAACTAGATATATGTAAAATATATACATGTTACGATTTTGGTATGATTTTATTCAAACCCCACTCGCTTTTTTTCCTATTATTAAGGCATATAAGGTGACAGCAAATCTTCAAGAGTTAGCTCAGTATATGTCAGCAAATAAAAAAAACGCTATGCACGTCCCATTTAGGACACGCATAGCGTTTAAGTTAACTTATATCATACAACCGGTCAAGGTCAAACACATCAGTCTAATATCTATTAGATATCGAACTTCTCACGCTTATGGTAATGCGTGTGAAGCAGTTCATGTGCCTTGTGGCTATTTGGCTCACCGAAGAAATCATCATAGATCTTAGTGATCTGTGGATTCTTGTGAGACTTTCTAATAGGCATCACTGTATCTTCTTCATATAGAGCCTTTGCACGCTCAACACGAACATCGATACCAGTGTTAAGGATTTGTGATGGAACTTGTGGCTGGCCACCGCCGCATACACAACCGCCTGAACAACCCATGATTTCGATGAAGTGGTAGTCTTTTTCGCCAGCTCTTACCATATCAAGAAGTCTTGAAGCTTCTGCAGTAGAGTGGGCAATGGCTACATTTACATCTAGCTCACCAATTGTTACAGTGGCTTCCTTGATGCCTTCAATACCACGAACAGCATGGTATTCGAAGTTCTCTAGGTCCTCACCAGTTAGAACGTCAGCAACAGTACGAAGAGCAGCTTCCATTACGCCACCAGTTGCACCGAAGATACGCCCGCGCCTGAGTATTCGCCAATAAAGTCTTGGTCATAAGACTCATCAGGTAGGTTGTGGAAATCAAGACGAGCTTGCTTGATCATCTTACCCAGCTCACGCGTTGTAATTACTGCATCAACATCACGGTAGCCTGAATCATTCATCTCTTCACGAGCAGATTCAGTCTTCTTAGATGTACATGGCATGAATGATACAACAAAGATCTTTGAAGGATCAACGCCATGCTTTTCAGCGTAATAAGTCTTAGCTACAGCACCAAACATCTGCTGTGGAGACTTACAAGACGATAGATTCTCTAGGAAATCTGGGTAGTTAAATTCTGCGTGACGAACCCAACCTGGTGAACAAGACGTGATCATTGGCAGTTTGCCACCGTTCTTGATTCTATTAAGAAGCTCAGTGCCTTCTTCCATGATTGTAAGGTCAGCAGCAAAGTCTGTATCATAAACTTTATCAACGCCAAGACGACGAATCGCTGAAACCATTTTACCAGTTACACGCGTACCAATTGGAAGACCAAATTCTTCACCTAGACCCGCACGTACAGCTGGAGCTGTTTGTGCAACCACATGAACATCTGGATCTTCAATAGCATCCCATACACGCTCAATGTCAGTCTTTTCACGTAGTGCAGCTACTGGACAAACGATCATACACTGACCACAGTAGATACATGGTGAATCTGCCATTGAAACATCAAATGCTGGACCAACTGTTGTTTCGAATCCACGGTTTTGGAAATCTAGGATTCCAAGACCTTGAGACTTCTTACAAGCTGATACACAACGACCACAAAGGATACACTTGCTTGCGTCACGAATGATTGAGAATGACTTGTCATCAATTTTCGCTTCGCGCTTAGCGCCTTCAAACTCAACACCTTCAATACCTAGCTCTTCAGAAAGATTCTGAAGTTCACAGTTCTTTGAACGGTAGCAAGTTAGACACTCTCTATTATGGTTTGCAAGAAGCAGTTCAGTTTGTCATCTTTTGTGATGCACGAACACGCTTCGTATTTGTTTTAACAACCATGCCATCACGTACAGGAAGCACACATGATGCTTGTAGCGTACGAGCTCCTTCAACTTCAACTACACAGACACGGCAAGCGCCCACTTCGTTAAGGTCTTTTAGGAAACATAGTGTAGGAATGTGGATACCTGCTTCTCTAGCAGCTTCCAGGACAGTATAGTTTGACGGCACTTCCATTTCCATGCCGTTCATAGTTATTTTAACCATAGACACTATTTTACACCTCTCCTCTTACGAAATTACTGTTTAACGATAACTTTAACTGGACACTTGTCGATACAAGCACCACACTTGATACACTTGTCTTGATCGATGACATGAGGCGCTTTTCTTTCGCCTTCAATAGCATCAACAGGACAAACACGTGTACAAGCTGTACAACCAATACAACCGTCTGCGATAACAATTTGTAGAAGGTCTGTACATACACCAGCAGGACACTTCTTGTCTTCAACGTGAGCAAGATACTCATGTTTGAAGTGCTTTAGTGTCGAAAGAACTGGGTTTGGAGCTGTTTGACCAAGACCACATAGAGCAGAATCCTTGATTGCATGAGATAGAGTCTCAAGTTTTTCAAGATCAGCCATTGTGCCTTTGCCTTCACAGATATTGTCAAGGATTTCAAGCATACGCTTCGTACCTTCACGACAAGGTGTACACTTACCACAAGACTCGTCTACAGTAAAGTCTAGGAAGAAACGTGCAACGTCAACCATACAGTTGTCTTCATCCATTACGATCATACCACCAGAACCCATCATTGAGCCCAGTGCTACAAGGTTATCGTAATCGATTGGCGTATCTAGGTGTTCTTCTGTCAGACATCCACCAGATGGACCGCCTGTTTGAACCGCCTTGAATGCCTTACCGTTAGGGATACCGCCACCAACTTCGAAGATTACTTCACGTAGCGTTGTACCCATTGGGATTTCAAGAAGACCTGTGTTATTGATCTTGCCACCTAGTGCAAATACTTTTGTACCTTTTGATTTTTCAGTACCAATGCTAGAGTACCAGTCAGCACCATTTAGAATGATTTGCGGTACGTTCGCATAAGTCTCTACGTTGTTAAGTAGAGTTGGCATGCCCCAGATACCCTTTTGTGCAGGGAACGGAGGACGTGGACGAGGCATACCTCTTTCGCCTTCGATAGAAGCGATAAGAGCTGTCTCTTCACCACATACGAATGCGCCAGCACCAAGACGGATTTCCATTTCGAAGTTGAAATCAGTGCCAAAGATGCCTTCACCTAGAAGACCGTATCCCTTAGCTTGTTCGATTGCGATTTCTAGTCTGTTTACCGCGATTGGGTACTCAGCACGGATATATACGTAACCACGGTCAGCGCCTACAGCGTAAGCTGCAATTGCCATTGCTTCAATAAGAGCATGTGGGTCACCTTCAAGAACAGAACGATCCATGAATGCGCCAGGGTCACCCTCATCGGCATTACATGCAACATACTTCTGATCGCCTTCAGCCTGGAAAGTGAATTGCCACTTAAGACCAGTTGGGAAGCCACCGCCACCACGGCCGCGCAGACCAGACTTCTTCATTTCTTCAATAACTTCTTCTTGGCTCATCTCTGTAAGAGCTTTACCAAGAGCCTTGTAACCGTCCATTGCGATGTACTCGTCAATAACTTCTGGGTTGATAACACCACAGTTGCGTAGAGCAATACGCTGTTGCTTCTTATAGAAACCAACTTGGTCAATCGACTTGATTTCATCTTCTTCCACTGATTCAGCATATAGAAGATCAGTTACAATACGACCCTTTAGAAGGTGTTCTTCAGTGATGCGTGCAATGTCTTTTGCGTCAACACGGCTGTAGAATGAACCTTCTGGATATACGATAACGATTGGTCCTGCTTCACAAAGGCCGAAGCAACCCGTACGTACAACTTTTTACTTCATTTTCAAGATTATGTTTTGCCAGTTCTTCAGCGAACTTAGCTTCGATATCTAAAGCGCCTGATGATGTACATCCAGTACCACCACAGACTAGGACATGTGATCTTACGAAATCCATGTGTTTACCTCCTCAAACTATGGTTTTTACTTTTCAACAGATCCGATTGTTAGTTCAGAAACAACCTGACCGTTTACGATGTGCTCAGCGATAACACGCTTTGCCTTTTCAGCATCCATTTCTACGTAAGTAACTTTCTCTTCGCCTTCTTTGTAAACTTCAACGATTGGCTCAAGACGACATACGCCGATGCAACCAGTTTGAGTTACTTCTACGTCTGCTAGGTTTCTCTTCTGTACTTCTTCAATCATAGAAGTTAGAACAGGGCGAGCGCCTGCAGAGATACCGCAAGTTGCCATACCCACAACGATACGAGTACCTTTTCTATCTTTACGAATATCAACTTTTTTTTAGAGCTTCTTCTCTAATTTTAGCGAGTTCTGCTAGTGATTTCATGCAGCTACCTCCTCAGTTATCAATTTATTAACCAAAAATCATCCTATTCGTGAATAATTTTGGTTTTAGCCTTGGTATTTTTCCAGAATACCTGGAATGTCAGCTTCAACTAGACGACCGTATACGTCTTCGTTTACTGTTAGTACAGGTGCTAGACCGCATGCACCGATACAACGTGTCGCTTCAAGTGAAAACTTTCCGTTTTCTGATGTCTTGTTGACTTCTACGTTAATATCTCTACTGATTCTGTCGATAAGTGCCTGTGCACCCTTAACGTAGCAAGCTGTACCTAGACAAACACCAATATGGTACTCGCCTTTAGGCTCCAGTGAAAACTGTGAGTAGAATGTTACAACACCATAGATTTCTGCCATAGGAATGTTCAGTCCAGCTGAAATATGCTTTTGAACTTCCAGTGGTAGGAAACCGAAAATGTGTTGGCCTTCGTGAAGAACTGGCATTAGGGCACCGTTTGTTCCCTTATACTTAGCAATTGCTTCATCGAGTTTGGCAAATTTCTCTTGTGATAGAAGATCTTTGGCCATGGTCTTTCTTTCCTCCCTTTTATTTTAACTTATGGTTAATCCGATAATAGCGAAAGTGCTATTGAGGCGCGGATTCCATGAATTACCTATGAACTTGCCATACAGATTTGACTTGTTCGCATAGAAAAGAATAGACCATTGTCAATTCATTTCTATGCGAACAATATAAAATTGTATTTTGCAAGATTCCTTCATAATTGGTTTAACATGATGGATCTATTAATGTAAATATGCAAACTTTAATGGCTCTTCTTGTTAAAGCCTTAACTAAAACAAGCATTAAAAAGAGCATATTCTTCATTTACACTTGTCTTCCAAACGTTTGCATAAATTATCAGAAAATTCACGCAAACGACAGACATTTTTACAACTTTTCCCTGATTCAGCCATCAAAAATAGCCTCGCGGCTGAAATGTATATCTATCCAACAAATCATTTTTTTCCATTTGAGGATACTGTATACAATATTATGTGGCAAATAGAAAAATCCCAAGTAAATCACTAGGATATGCTCTATACTAATATCGCCAATACGATCGGCTGAAACCATTCGTATTGGCGAGTTATAGGTTAGTTAAAAAATATACAATGTCGTACAAGCCCTATTATATCATAAGTAGGAATACTGTAAATATACTTTCTGATAAATTCGACATAATTTTCACATTTGTAATGAGAAGGGTTATTATTGGACTTGTACATAAGACGAATATTAATTGTCAATCATTTAAGAAGTTTCAATACGGCATAAGCATTGAACTTGGCTGTTCCATAAAAAAAGCACTCCGGTTCCCCAGCAGTGCTTTTTGTCTTCATGCAAATACTTCTTCTATAAATTTTACTGATACTTCTCTCTCAGTCTTCTATCAAGTTCCTTGGCAGCATTATAGCCTTCAGACTTTTGTCTGTGGTTAGTCGCAGCCGCTTCAAGGATAACTGCCAGGTTACGGCCTGGCTTGACTGGCACGTGAATGGCTGCCACTTGGGCCTCCAAGATTTCAACATGCTTGTCTTCAAGACCAAGACGGTCGTAGGCCTTACCCTCTTCCCAGTCTTCCAGCTGAATCACCATATCAATGATTTTGCTGTGACGAATGGAAGCAAGACCATATAGCTTAGCCACATCTAAAATACCAATGCCTCTAATTTCTAAGAAATTTCGAATCAGGGCTGGCGCTCTTCCCACAAGGGCCCCATCTGGTGTCTTAACAATTTCGATGGCATCATCAGCCACAAAACGGTGACCACGCTTAACAAGTTCTAGGGCCGTTTCCGACTTACCTATGCCAGACTTACCTAGTATCAATATTCCAACACCAAACACATCAACAAGAACACCATGAAGTGTTACGGTTGGAGCCATTTTTTCCTCTAAATACCCACTGAGTCGACTCACAAATGACGTGGTTGCCTGTGTGGTCCTAGCAATCAAACGACCATACTTATTTGCCGCCTGTAGCATTTCAGGGAAAACTTCTTGGTCACGCGTGAACACAACGACCGGAACGTCATAAGACATGAATCGATCTGCAATTTCTGCCTTTTGATCCGGTGTTAAAGTGTCAAAATAGGCCCATTCATTTTTACCAACAATTTGAATGCGCTCATAGACAAAATGATCATAAAATTAGCGAATTGCAAACCACATCTGTTAATTTCAAGCGTTTTGACCTCTGCATCAACACTTACATCATTAATCACTTCAAGCTCGAGATCAGTAATGACTTCTTCAACTTTAACGACCCTCATCGAGTAGCCCCTTTCCAGTACCTGATATAGATTTGACATATGATCTCCTTTCGTAACAATCCGCCTTATATTTTGGTCACTTTACAGCGGTATTGCTACAAGCTTTTTATTCCCGTCTTTTTCTACTCGGATTCTTCACAAGCGCATTTGTAATCAAATCTGCTTAATATTCATGAACATCCGATTCTATTTATGTTGTTTCCTGCTGAACCATTTTATTGTTAAAGTAATCATAAATAGCTTCAGCAACTTTTTGATTGATGCCATCCACTTCAAGGAGATCTTCCACAGTTGCCTGTCGAATGCCCTCTATGGATTTGAAGTGTTTCATCAAGTTGGTACGTCTTGTTTTACCTATCCCCGGAATGTCATCCAGCACCGAATATGTCATTTGTTTATTTCTTAATGACCGATGGTACTCAATGGCAAATCTATGAACCTCTTCCTGAATGGAAGCCACATATCTATAGACTTCATGATTGGATTTCAGGTTCACCATATCTCCATTATAATACAAACGATCGGTTTTGTGTTTATCATCCTTAACCATGCCTGCAACAGGAATATTAATATCAAGGGCCTTAAGTACATCAAGAACGCTATTCACATGACCTTTACCGCCATCTATGAGAAGTAAATCTGGAAAAACAGAGAAACTTCCCTTGTCCACCCCTGTCTTTTTTAACTCTTCTAATTCTTCAAGCCCCCGCTTGAAACGCCGGTACAAAATTTCCATCATGGACCCATAGTCGTTAGCCCCTTCAATGGTCTTGACCTTGAACCGCCTGTAATCACTACGTTTTTTTACCCCATTTTCAAAGACAACCATAGACCCCACCGACAAGACCCCATAAATATTAGAAATGTCGTAGGCTTCTATTCTTCGAATGGGCTTGCCCGTTTGAAGCAAGGACTCTAAATTGTCTCGTATAAGCTGTCGTTTGTACTTATCAATTTCAATTTGCTCTTTAAATTTCTCAATATACTCCTCGGCGTTTTTTCTTGACCAGATCGGCCACCTTTTTCTTTTCCCCACGCTTAGGCACAAGAACCTTGACCTTGTAGTCAGCCTTTTGAGTCAGCCAGTCGGCAAGAAGATCTTGATCATTCGGCGTATCCGACAAGATAACTTCTTTTGGTATAAAGGATGTTCCGCTGTAATGCTGGACAACAAAGCTGGATAGTATCTCACCTATAGACTCCGTTTCAGTATCATCTAATATGAATTTCTCATTGCCTATAAGCTTTCCGCTTCTTACGAAGAAAAGCATAATGCATGTCTGTCCCATTTCACGTGCCCATGAAATAATATCCTGATTGACATCAGATGTTGTGACAACACGCTGTTTCACTTGAAGCCTCTGAATGGCCTCGAGCTGATTTCTATACATAGCGGCCTTTTCAAAATTTAAGGATTTCGGCTGCCGCTTTCATTTTATCCTCTATTTTAGGAATGAGCATTTCGTACTTGCCACTTAAAAACTGAATGATTTCTGCGATGACTTCCATGTACTCATCATGATGTACATCTCCCTTGCAAGGGCCAAGACACTGACCAATATGAAAATTCAAGCAGGGTCTCTCATTGTTTTTTTCCAAATTTTCGACTGCATTTTTCTTATAGGATAAATTCTATTAATTGGTATCTATGGTTTTATTAACCGCATCCACATCAGTATATGGACCAAAATACTTGGCCTTATCTTTTAATAGTCTTCTCGTTTTAATAACCCTTGGAAAGTTGCTCATTCATAGTCACTTTAATATAAGGATAAGTCTTGTCGTCTCTAAGAAGGATGTTGAATCTAGGCTGATGCTTTTTAATAAGGGTTGCTTCAAGAATCAGCGCTTCCATTTCTGTATCGGTGATAATGTACTCAAACTCTGTGATATTGACAACCATGGTCTGGACTTTGGTGGTATGGGAGTTAAAACCTCTAAAATAAGATGTGACCCTATTCTTAAGGTTTTGGACTTGCCCACATATATAATATGATTGTCCTTATCTTTCATCAAATAGACACCCGGTTTCTCCGGTAGTTTTTTTAGTTGATCTTTTATATTCACTCGTTTACACCTCTAGAAAAATTATATCCTTTATTTAAATATATGCACAAGTTTTGTCGACTATATATCGACTTATTTGACATTATCCCATTCGACGTCAATGATTTATTCAAGCCAGTCGGTCAATACTTTCGAACGGATTCCTCTGAAAATACATATTCATAGCTCAACTATACTCTACCCATGACTTAGGCTACTAAAGTCAAGCATATAAACGGATAGAAACGAAGGCCTTTTAATAAAACGAACATATTTCAAAATTGAAATATCTATTCCATTTTCACAGGCGCCATTAAAGTTTATAATGGTAGTGACCTTGGTAATCACTTTCTATTTTATGGCACTTATTCTTGTATTATTAAGTGACTCCCGGGATATCAAAGGAGGTTTACATGTTTAAGCATCGCAGTCTTATTTCCATTATTGCATTTATGGCATGCATCACAATATTTTCATTTGTCATGCCCCAGTTCGATTTCATTTTTGCAACAGACCTAAACCTGTTGAACAGCACACTTGCACTTATAATTGTCATTTTTCCTGGTGTTGAAGCCCTCGTTCGGCATTTCATGACATCAAAGGCCTATGACCCGGGTAAATTTTTCTTTTCAGTGACCATGAATGAAAATTATACGCGACAAGGCGTTTATTATGCCATACTCATAGCTGTCATTCTCATTATGCCTTTTGCTCGTGGCAGTGTCTATGTGACACTCACTCAAGTTATAATCAGTACGATTTTTGGCTCTTCGTTTCTGCTGGCCTTCTTTTCATAACACAAAAGAAACCAAGGTTCATTTTATGAACGATGCCATCATCATCAAGGGCATTGATCTACGCCTTGAGTTCCCATTGAATGATCCAATACGTTCGAACTCAGGTATTTACACATTTAGAGACTTTGCAGGCTTCTATGTGGAAGGGGCAGACATTCAGCTTTTCCTCAAGGACAAGCAAGGCCATATTAAGGCAAGCCTACCACAGGACAAGGTTCAACATATTATTGCCTTCCTGCTCAGTAAAGAAATTAAACGCCTTCAAATGCATGAAGTTGGCGAGTATTAAACAAATCTATATTCAAACATAAATTATTATCCCCCCTTTTGCTTATGCAGGGGGATTTTTTGTTTTAAACACTGTCAAATTTACAGATTTAAGTCCTCAACATGCATATATAGAACCTGTGAGTTTTTAACAGCTATTACGGTCTGACGAAAAGGCTAAACTGATATACTGCAGGTTGTTCATCTAGGAGCTTATAAGGATTCAGTCTTTATAAAGGTGTTTTATAGGATGTTTTAACATTGGAATGACAGAAACTTGGATTTCTTATTTTACCAGTTTCATAAATTTAAAAAGGGGCTGTTGAGGAATGAATCACATATAGCATTCATTCTTCAACAGCCCCAAAACCAAACCTATAAGACAAGCCGATGTCTTTTTATATTCGTCGTAACAATTTATAGTTCTCTTGACTCAACTTTAATCTTTTACAGCTTCTCCACCTTAGTGCCTACAAACTTCTTTAGTGCAATGGTATTAAAACTTTGATCAAAACATATGGTGTAAATTTGTGTGAGAGACCGCATGAGTTAACTAGCCAATCAAAGTTCAAAGCGTAAAATCTTATCGTTTATCATGAGCACTTATAAAGGCCGTCTGGCTATAGGTCGGCATATTTCTATTTTTACTTTTTAAACCCTCTAAGCCATTTACGTCAAAGGGCTAGAAAATTGAATACAAAATGCCTTCCAATTCCGCTTTAGAAACCGGGCGTGGATTTGTCTTAGTACACATATCCATAAGAGCGTCTTCAGCCATTTGAGGAACAGCTTTAAAGTATTCTTCTCGGTCAATGCCCATATCCCTTAGGGCATAAGGTATTTCAAGCTTTTCATTGAAATGTTCAATGAGGGACACAAAGGCCTCTATACTTGTGGCCGAATTGTCCGTTTCAATACCAAGTAGGGCAGCCACTTTCACATATGGGGCTCCATGGCTCTCAAATGTTTGATCTGTAAGCCCAGCGTTAAAGGCAACCACCTTTGGAAGAAGTATGGCATTGGCACGACCATGACTGATATGGAAATGAGCGCCCAAAGTGTGGGCCAAACTATGATTTATACCTAAACCAGCGTTTGTAAAACTCACACCCGCCATGCAACTTGCTTCATGCATTCGTGCCCGTTCCACTCGGTTTTGCCCATTGTAATAGACCTTCAACAGACTTGAAAAAGCCATTTTTAGTGCATTTTGTGCATACATGGTCGAAAGGGATGACCCTTCCGGAGACACGAAGGCCTCAAGAGCATGGGTGATCACATCCATACCCGTGTCTGCAGTAACAGCCTTTGGCACACTCATTGTAAAGGTCGGATCAAGAATGGCCACATCTGGAAGCATAATCTTATCAGATAATGGTATCTTGCGTTGATGTTCATGGTCTGTAATCACAGAGTATGACGTCACTTCTGACCCAGTGCCTGATGTGGTTGGAATGGCCACAAATTCTGGCTTCACAATTTTTGAGGTTTCAATTAATATTTCTTTTGTCTTAATGCAGAAATATATAATGGCTTTTGCCGCATCAATGACTGAACCCCCACCAACCGCAATAAGAGCCCCTGGCTTATTTTCAATAATATGATGAAGACCCTCGTACACTGTTTCAAGAGATGGATTGGCTTCAACACTGTCAAATATATGATAGTCAATTTGCCTAGAGTCTAAAATATCAGTTATCCGTTTAACGGCACCAAGTTCCACCATAACCTTATCTGATACAATGCACACAGAATCAGCTTTTAGTGTCTTTAAGTAGTCTAGACCATCATGACCACTGATGATTTCGGTGGACAATACAAAACGATCCACATTATCACTTCTTTCTCTTATCTATAGCTGTTCCCAGTTAGCAGGATAAACAACGTACATAAAACGGCATTTGTCCGGTGAGCTAAACTGGATTTTTGTATTCCTTGGAATAAGGATCACATCGCCTTTTGACCCACAATCTTTCGACCATCAATGATGATTTCCAGTGTGCCGTCAATGATGTAATCAACCTCATCATACTTCAGAGTCCAGTCAAATACAGTCTGGTCCATCTCCATGATGCCTGCACCAATTCTTGGACTTTCATCTAGAGAGAATATATCCGTTAAGAAGACCTTATCGCCTTCTTTTCCTGTGTCAAACGGTTCAGGTTTAATATCAGCTGCTTTTACAGAAATCACACCGCTCTTATCTACAACACGACCAGGTGAAGAAGCCTGTCCAAGTTGTTGTTCAATAACTTTGCGTACAATTTCTTCGATCATTTCACGTTGAATATTTTCCACTTTGAATCCCACTTTCTCAAATGTTTCATTCATAGTCATTTCTATTTCTTTTATTTTTTCACTTTCTTTTTTATTTTCTTTTTGAGCGACTTGCAAAATATTGACTCTTATCATTCTTGAGTCTTCGTCATACCATATAAAATTCATAAGCTTCAACAAAGATTTTTATATAGAGTATCGCAAGTCGCTTAAGGATTTCTTTTCCTGATTTTGATACACTCGAACCCTGCAAACTTGCTTATCCAAGCAGGATTCGAGATTATGTAACTAAGCTGCCTTTTTTCTGCTTTTAGAAGCTGATTGGTATTTTACAAGGACTAGAGCTACCATAATAGCTGTAACACCACCAACAAGCTTGCCGACAACCATAGGGAAAATCATTTCTTGAGCCACACCAGCTGTAAAGCCTAGGTGGTCACCGAATACAAAAGATGCACTTACTGCGAAAGCAACATTTATAACCTTACCACGCTCATCCATGTCCTTCATAAGACCAAACATTGGAATGTTGTTAGCAAGTGTTGCCACCATACCAGCTGCCGATACATCGTTCATACCTAGCATAGATCCCATCTTTAACAGTGGCTTGTTGAACACCTTTGTTATAACCGCAACCATTGGGAATGCACCCGCAAGCATAAGGGCAATGTGACCAACGATTTCAATACCTTCACTTACAGGAGCCATGCCTGGAATCACAACGATGCCTGTCATTGTCTCAATAATAATAGCCGCTAGACCAATTGTGATAACAACTACAACACCCTTGCCAAATACGATGAATCCCTTGATCATTTGCTTTGGAATCATAGCAAGCCCCACAGCAAGAAGAACCGATACAATAACGATTGGAAGCAGGTTGCTAATGATCATACCGATTTCAAAACCAGCAACAAGACCACCTACAAGACAACCCACTGGGATTGTTACAAGGCCAGCCAGGATACCACGTGCTAGGAAGACATGGTCTTCTTCTTTAATAATGCCTAGGCAACCGGGATTGTGAATACAATCGTAGGCCCATCATAGCACCAAGAATCAGACCAGCGAAAGTCCTGCCTCTTGACTTTGAGCAGCTGCATAGCCAGCGGATAGCCACCCATATCATTTGCAAGAAGTGTTGTTGCAAACATCGATGGATCTGCACCCAGTGCAGAATAAAGCGGCACGACAACAGGTTCAAGAATATTGGCCAGCACAGGCGCTAGGGATACAACACCCACCATAGCTAGAGCAAGTGACCCCATGGCCATGATGCCTTCTTCGAACTGCTCTCCTAGTCCAAATTTGTTACCGATAATCTTATCAATTGCACCTAAGACCATGAAGCCAACCATAATATAAACGATGATTTCGTTAATGCTCATTTTTTCCCCTCCAGTGTTTAGAATGTATACGTTTTAAGAAGCCTTCGCAGGACCTCTTCAATCAAGTTTTCATCAACAGTGTCAAACGAGTTTTCAAGAACTTGCCTCACTATACGTGCAACTTCATTCGCTGACATTTTTTTATCTTCACTATTTTGACCAGCCTCGACAGCTTGTTCACTTTCATGAACGGATGTCATATGGCTATGAGAACAAGTCTCTTGATTCTCCTGGATATCATTCTTTGAATCTTTTTTACTAGCTGGACGAGAGCCATACTTAATGGCAATGCCCTGGTTTCTAAGAATATCCTTCACACCAGGTGAAACAATAAAACTGCCTTCCATGTAAACTGTCTGATCAATAATGGTTAAATGTTCTTTATAATTCTTTTTCGTAAGCAGTACTTTTCCCATCTGCTTCCTCCTTGGCTTACAGTATAGCCGCCTTTAGTTCCGGGTGCATTCTTGGAATAACACTGGTGCCAAATAGCATACCACTATTTTTTCCAACTTCTTGACCCGCTGATACAGCAGATTCCACTGCACTCACATCACCAGTTAGGGTCACAAAGGCCTTGCCTCCTACAGCGTAGCCTAATCTTATTTCAATGAGTGAAATATGAGCCGCTTTTGCCGCGGCATCTGCTGCGATAATAGCCGATGCAATGTTGAAATATTCAAGTGTTCCAAGAGCATCATTCACTTCTACAGTGGATGTGCCTGTAATAGCCGGAATAATACCTGCATGCAGGCTTGGCAGTACAAGTTTATCCACCATATATGATCCAGCAATCTCCACACCAGTTTCAACAGAAGATTTGACCGCTGCAATATCTCCATGAACCATGACTATGAATTTCCCTGGACAAATGGAATGGGCCTTTAAAAGCGTCACATCTGCTACTTTAAGCATGGCATCAGCCACTTCATAGCCCTTGGCAATGCTATTGAGTTCTATTAATCCTAGAGTCCTAATCATCTTGTTCCTCCACCTGGTTTGCTGTAATTATAATACGATCTGCATAGACCTCAACCCGGCCTGATAAACTTGCATGTATTTGAGCACCTAGTGCCTCATCAGGAATTCTAGCAATGCAAGCACCTGTCTCAACATGTTGTCCACTTTTAACGACAGGTTGAGCTGGCGCACCAATATGCTGCCTTAACTTTATAGTCACCGACTCGGGTGTGTGTCTTATCACATCGTCTAGGTGAATATGCATGTATGGACTTAGACCTAAACGGGCAACCAGCCTATCCGTTTGAACCTGCCTATAAGGTCTCATGTCACTGGAAACTGTCTCCCCAGATTCTGGCGTGTAGCGTATGCCATTTTGCGACAAATGCTTTTTAACAGCCTGATTCATTTTCTTTGGTGACATTTCCATGGGACATGCATACATCTCACACACACCGCATTCACAGCATAACTGGGCACTTTTTAAAGCTTCAAAATCTTTCGTGCCTGCTCCAACAGCCCGCATAATCTTGTGGGGCTCTAGGGGATGACCATTCAAGTATCTTGGACACAAGTCCGTACACATACGGCACTGAATACATGCTGCAGATGCACGTTTTACAACCTGATCGTCTGATAAGCCGCCCTTTTCAAAATATGATGGTCCTTTGCAAGTACGATAATGCCACCCAGGGTTTTGCTTGTATACGTGTCCTGAATGTCTAGACCATCACAATGGGCTCCCATCATAGGTCCCCCAAGAATGACTTTAAAGTCTGCCAGGCTTGCTCCACCTGCAAGCTCGATGCATTCGGAGATGCTTGTTCCCACAGGGACATGAATTAAGGTTGGTTTATGAACCGCTCCCGTTACAGTGATAATACGATGGGTCACTGCAAACTTCGTCTGCTTTTGACTCTTATATACGTCAATCACAGTTGCCACATTGGATACAACAACACCCACAGATAAAGGAATGGATGCTGGTGCAACACTATCACCTGTCACATCTTTAATCAGCATCTGTTCATCCCCTGCGGGTAATAATTTTTTGATTCGTGTATCTCAATGTCAAGGCCTTGCTTTTCAATCTCATTGCGCACGGCTTGTATTTCTTTTTTATTCTTCGCCTTGATTCCAATAACTGATCGAGTGGCCCCAATTTGTTTTGAAATAAGGTCCACACCAGCCACAAGGTCAGCTGCCTGGTGTCTCATATAATACTTATCTGTTTCAAGAAGTGGCTCGCACTCAATGCCATTGACAATGAAACATGAGGCCTGACCACTGAATTTAACGTGGGAAGGAAATCCTGCCCCGCCCGCACCTACAATACCTGATGCTTTAACGTTTTCAATGAAGTTCAAAATCTTGCCTCCTAAATGTCCACAGTCTCATCCACATCCACTTCGTCAACAATGCCAACAACCATAGCGTCAATGGGACAATGATCTTTTTGAAGCACTTTTCTAGCTGAACTGCCTCTGACCACCATAACCGTATCACCTATGCCTGCTCCAACTGCGTCAGCCGCTGTTATTTCAGGTCTGTCCGCACCATTTAAATGGTCAATGGGCTTAATCACAAGAAACTTAAGTCCGTTAAGGGACTCTTCCTTTCGCGTTGCCCAACATGACCAATAACTTTACCTAGAATCATAGATCCAACCTTTCTTGACCAAGAACCTAACGACTTTTATGAATCTACAACTTCAATAACCACACCAGCTTCACGTAACATGTCTTTAGCAAGAGGTGTAACCAGGTGCTTTCGTTCAATAAACAAATTCTGCATGCCAGTGTTTATAAATGACTCTGCTTGTTTTTGTCCAAGGACTTTGCTGTCTTTGAACTGAACCTCTTTTTTGGACGTCTTCATAGGGACAGGGTCCGCTTCTGTTTTAAAAGCCTCTAACACCGGCTCATATTCACTTGCTGTCAGGTTGCCTTCTTTGTCGTGTTTTCAAAACATCCAGACAGAAGCTTTTAGGAGTTCATAGGCTCTTTATATCGCTTTGCAAAAGGGGTATCAGCAATATCGGTGTTTAGGAGTTCAACGTCTTTTTCGAAAACATAGATCTTGGCACCTATGAGAAGGCCCTTGATCACACAACTCGTTACAAGATCACACGGATTTCCATTGTATATGGATATGAGTTGTCTATTGGTCAGTCTTGGTATCAATAGAGGATGTCTATCCTTCCAAATATCTTCCTGTTTCACAGTACGAAAGCCGTAAGTCTCTTCTAAACCTATTAAATCGACAGCATCGTAATCTGCGTTTTTTAAAAGCTTGAGTGGTTTCAAATGTCCTATGCGAATTAAAACTTCTTTTACCACTTCATTAATTATTTGATCGTTCACTTTACTCATCGCCTCCTTGCGGGAAACAATTCAGAGCAATCCCAAGGGGCGTAGCAAGTAGGGGTTGATCTGGTTTACACGTTTTTATACTTGTTCTCTTCTCAAATATCTTTCCACATCCGGCAGGAGACAAGTACCACCTACAAGGCAAATCTCATCTACCCTGTGGCCTTCAATATTTTGTGCGACAATTTCAGCCATCTTTTCAAACACAGGTCTGACAATATGCGTGACATCCTTTTGTCTTTTGGGATCCTTCTTAATGGCTTCCGCCTCTTGAAAGTCCACCTTGAAATGGCCACTAAGCACAAGGCTAACATGGGTGCCACCTGTGGCCTCATCCACTACAAACACCACTTGACCGTCTTTTAGAATGGACAAACCAGTCGTGCCACCGCCTATGTCAACGATGACTCCGTTTTTCATTCCTATGACCGCATTGGCTGCCGTTGGTTCATCCACAATATTGCACACTTCAAGTCCTGCGCTTTCCACAACATATTGATGGGTTTTCGTGTCTTTTTCAGTCGTCCCCGGTGGAATGGCTATCGCAGCATGGAGCAATGTTTCACCCAATCGTTCTTCCAGCTTCCCCTTCAGACGACGCACTATGTCACAGGCTCCCATATAGTCAACAACCAGACCATCTTTAAGAACCTGAGCAAACTCAAGTTCCACTGCCACTGGATTGTCATTTTCATCGATAACAACCAAAACGATATAGGCTGTACCAAGATCGACTCCCACACGGTACTGGCCCTTAGATGGAAATGTTTCTGTTATGGCACTGGATGCTTTTTCAATAAGTCGATTGGCTTGCTCCAAATTCATTAGCGATCACCTTTTTCCTGAATGATTTTTCCCACTGAGTCTTTCGTCAGACCGACAGCGTTGGCTTCGTCATAGTCAATATGCATGCTCAGTCTATACGAATCCTTTACACGTACAAGGACGTCATCAAAGACAAGAGGTCGCTCGCCTGTCACTTTAACCATGACAATATCCTTGTCTGCAACCTGAAGGGCTTTTGCTTCTTCTGGGCGCATGTGGATATGGCGCTTGGCAGCGATGACTGCATTTTTCGCTTCAACACATTTTCCACCAGCTGAAATGACAATATCTTCTGCTCCGTTTAAGTCTCCGGAATCCCTTATAAGACCACGTAGACCCAAAGCACGGGCATCTGTTCTTGACACTTCAACTTGTGTTTTTGAACGACAAGGGCCAAGCACCGCCACACCAGAGATCACACCCTTTGGTCCAATCAGTGTCACTTTCTCCTTGCAAAGGTATTGACCTGGCTGAGAGAGTTCCTTGACTTGTGTCAGTTCAGACTTTCCAAACAGGGTCATGGCATCTTCCTGGCTCAGATGAACGTGTCGTCCCGATGCTTCCACTTTGAAGCTGTCGACTGTCTTGCTTAGACCTGTTTGCCCAAGAATTTGCTCTACAATGGTTTCCACTAATTTACGTATATCTTCAGATTTCATAATTACACTTCCTATTTTTTTGCTGTGTGTTCCCCAAGCGTTCGACACATTAGAATATAGATCGCACTGCTAAGTCGATTCAAAGTGCGAATAATGTCTTGATGTGTTACCACAGTGCCCGTTCTAAATGTTTGCATGCCAGCCACTTCAAGCTCTCTGACTTGAGTTCGTAAAGCATTTAGGCCAATAATAGCCTCACCCATGCTTGCATCCGGTACAAAATGTTTGACACCATAGTACTTTTTAGGGTTATGAGAATGTGCTCTAATTCCGCTTTCATCTAGTCCAAAGAGCGTTCCAGTTTCAAGGGGCAAATCTTTCACTTCAGACATTAGGATGTTTCGTGTGAGTTCTAAAACTTCTTCTAGATCCGTCACAAGGTCTTCCATGCCCAGATTTTTTAATGTGATCTGGAGAGAGAGAATCTGGCTTTGAAAACTGTCCAGTTTACCCCTAAAAACAATACGAGCATCATCCTTGAACACAAGCCTGTTTCCATATAAATGGGTCATGTATTCTGGTTTTTCTTCGTACATGCCTCCATCGTATTCAGATACAAATTTAGGCTGAAATCCCTGTTCCATGACTTCAAAAGGCTTGTAGTCATTTGTTTTATATCCAGATTCAGGTTTTGCTTTTGCATCAGAATTTTGTGAGTTGTTTTCTCCATCTGACTTCCCTTTAAGAGCCTCTGTGATTTTGAGCTCAACACCCTTTTCACGCAAATACTGCTTGGCAGAAGGTGTTAAAATATCACTCTTTTTCACTTCTAAAACCTTTGGAACCTCTTTTTTAAAGTCACTTCTTAGTACACTTTCCGTGATCACACTCATGGCCTGCCTCCTTTAAAGGGGAGTCTACGTGGACTCCCCACTTTCCTTATCCAGTGCTTAGTCAGCTGAAAGGATTGAAGGAAGAATTGATTCCACTTCGCCATGTGGTCTTGGAATAACGTGAACTGAAACCAGTTCGCCAACACGTTCAGCCGCTGCAGCACCTGCATCCGTTGCCGCCTTAACAGCACCAACATCACCACGTACAAGAACAGTTACTAGACCACCGCCCACTTTTTCCTTGCCAACAAGTGTTACGTTTGCTGCCTTAACCATTGCGTCTGCTGCTTCAACTGCGCCAACAAGTCCCTTAGTTTCGATCATTCCAAGTGCGTTTAGTGTAGCCATAATAAAAATCCTCCTTAGGTATTCATCTTATTTATTGTTTGTATTGAAGCTCTCTAGGCCTTACAAGAAAACCAAGTTTAACCTATGAGGCTCCATAAATTTTCATGATATTCTCAAGTGTTTATTTTGAAAGGGCTTCCATCACCATCGCGCAAATGGCATCAATGTCGATGTTTTCCTCTTCTTTAACTGGTGCTGGCGTTTCTGTTTCAAGACCATAAGCATAGCACGCTTGTTAATCAGGTTTAGTGGTGTCACATTGTCACTTGTAGCACTGCCACCCACTGTGCCACAGCCTAGTGTGAAGGATGGAGCAAGTCCCGTGCTTAGACCAACAGCACCGTGTGTTGATGGTGTGTTCACAAGGAATCTTGAAACCGGTTTAGCCAGGGCAAAAGCTCGTATAACGTCTTCATCATTCGAATGAAGGGATAGTGTATGGCCTAGACCACCATTTTCAAGAAGCTGAATGCAAAGTTCACAAGCTTCTTTCCAGTCATTTACGACATAAAAGCCCATAAGCTGTGTTAGCTTTTCTTTTGAGAATGGGAATTTTCTACCCACACCCGGCTCATCACTTAGTAATAGTGTTGTCCCATCAGGAATTTCAATACCAGCCATGTCAGCTATGTACTGGGCACTTCGTCCAACGATGGCAGGGTTCATGCCACCATTTGGACGTTCCATAATGGCTTTAACTTTTTCTAAGGCCTGACCCTTTAAGAAGAAACCGCCATTTTCAATGAGAGCTTGACGCGCCTTTTCTTCATTGCATGTCTCAACAATGATAGACTGTTCAGACGCGCAAACCGTGCCGTAGTCAAATCCCTTAGAGCGCATGATCTTTTCCACTGCAACTTTTACGTCGGCTGTACGCTCAATGAATGCAGGCACATTGCCCGGGCCAACACCTAGAGCCGGTGTGCCAGAACTATAAGCCGCCTTAACCATTGCAGATCCACCTGTAGCTAGAATCATGTTGACATCATCGTGCTTCATAAGAACATCAACAGCCTCCATGGTTGGGATAGAAATACAGCTGACCAAATCTGCTGAAACGTTGGCCTTGATACAAGCTTCTTTTAAAACAGAAACTGTTTCCGAAATGCATCTTAATGCGGATGGATGTGGGCTAAAACTATACTGTTCCCCGCCTTTAAAGAAATCAAAGTCTTGTAAATGACTGTCGATGTCGGGTTTGTTGATGGAATGAGTCCTGCAATAACACCCATTGGCACACCGATCTCTACAACTTTTTTCTCTGCATCTTCATTTAGGATGCCTACAGTTTTCATATCTTTCATATAAGCATTCAGTTTTTCACTGGCAAGGACATTTTTTGCCTTCTTATCTTGCCATTTCCCGAATCCTGTTTCTTCATTTGCCATTTTGGCAAGCTTCTCTGCGTTTTCAAATGCCGCCTCTGCTAGTACATCAACGACTTTGTTAATAGATGCCTGATCTAGTTTTGAAAATGATTTTTGAGCTTCTTTTGCTCGGCTGACCAGATCTCTTACTTCTTGAATAGATCGCAGGTCTTTATCCAAATTCACCACGGTTAATGACCTCCTTTTATATGCTCGCGAATAGCTTCTATGAGTTGTTTCTTATTCGCGTATTTTATGTTGTTTCGCTGCATTGTCGTGATCTCAAGCTGTCGAGCTAGGCGTCTAAGCTGAGTGACTTTTAGTTTGACTATGCCACTGTTTCCAAAGACATCATAGCTTTTGCCACTGAATGTCACTTTGTCTTGACTTTCTTTTTCAACATCAGAGTTTTCTTTCTTCGCAGTCCACTTCATTCAATTTCACTTTTTCAGTTTCTGAATTTGAAGTCACTGAATCATTATTCTCTGACTTGAACTGATCTGCATTTAGACCACTTGCAGCGTCTTGCTTGATTGAATTTATGTCAGGGTCTTGAGTGCTCTTATTACGACCATCGATGTTTAGGTTTTTCTTTTGTTTTTGCTCTTCTTGCGGCTTCTCATTTGACGCTTGTTTTGATTTCTGTCTAGGTTTAGATGTATTATTCTCACTGTCATCTGGTTGAAAAAGAACTTCAAGACCAGATGCCAGTCTAGGTATAACATGGGATGACACAAGTTGACCAACTCTCGAGGCCGCTGAACTGCCTGCATCAACAGCTGATTGTACCGCTGAAACATCACCAGACAGGTAAACGGTCACCATACCGCCTGTTGAGAGTTCCTTGCCCTGACAAGTCACATTGGCTGATTTCAGTGCCGCGTCAAGCGCCTCAATGGCGCCGACATACCCTTTGGTTTCAATAAGTCCAATAGCACGATTCATAAGGGACTCCTAATACTTCGTCGGGTTGTCTGCTACAAACATAACAGCATCTGCAAATGCATCACACGCCGCTTTACAAGCTGACTGACTGCCTGTGAGCATACCGCCGCCAAAGTTTGTTTCAGATGGTGGTCCAAAGAACTGTACCATTTTAACGTCTGCTGCCTTTAGGGCTGCATCAAGGGCATACATGGCTTCAATTGGTGGAGCAATCAGATATGCAATGGCTTCGCCTTCAGGAATGTTGCATTCGCTAGACAGGTATGTACCTGTTCTTGACACACAGTGAGCATAGTAAGCAATGCTGTCGTCCTCATTTGCACTGTAGAAACAAGCATCGTTCTCTACAAAATCAATCACTGCGTTGACACCACTTTTAACTTCAGCCGGTGTCGGACCAGAAAGGATTCCGATAAATTCGCCAGCCAGTTTCGTATTTGCATTGGCCGCACCACCGTAGAAGGACTTGGCATATACAACAGATACCTCTGCTTTTTTGTCGCTTCATCTAAGGCTGTGTAACCCACATCATCGCAATCTGTTGTGATCATGCCGATCGATCTATGATCATCTGGCAGATTCAGTTCTTTTTTCATATCGTCATCCACATTGGGAATCATTTTGACGCTGAGTACACTGGCCTTTAAAGGATCATTCTTCATTTTCAGTACCTCCTAAAGTTTTAAATCGACGCCACTCTTCTTCATTTCGTGAATTTTCTTGATAACATCAGCAATATGGGCACCGGCTTCTACAGCTGGTGTGCCATTTTTATGGATGTTACTGATAACCGTACGAAGAGATTCTTTATTACCAACCTTGCCCTTGTAGATCATGTAGCAACTCATAGACTCGCCTGTTGCAAGACCAGGTCTTTCGCCAATAAGCACAACTGTTACATCAGCACCTGTGATTTCTGAAATGTGGTCCATTGCCGGAACACGACCGTATTTCACGAAAAAAGGCTTACCCATAGTCAGACCATGTCCTTTAAGGCCTTGTTCAATGGCTTTGAAAGTATCATAAGCATTCGTTTCAATAGCTGTTGATGACAGACCATCTGACATATAAACCTGAACTTGAGGCGCCGAAGGTTGAAGTGTCCTTAGCTCTTTCTCTGATGCATCATCAAGAAGTCTTCCAAGGTCAGGTCTTGTTATGTACTCATCCTTATCTTCCACACGTGTTTTAAGCACTGGCCAACCCTTGTCTGCAAGATACTCTTCAGAAACATCTGAGAATACAGCATCCTGAGCCACAGCGTGGTCAGCTCTAAAGCGAAGCATAGTCTCCGTCGTATAACGCGGACCAGCTCTCCAGATGCCCACACGTGCAGGTGTGTTCTTCTTGTAGCTCTTATATGCGTCTTCGTTTTCAGGAGACGGCACACGCAGAAAGTCTTCCATTTCGTACGCTGTAATGTCTTCAGCTAAGCACGCATCACTATCATTGACGCTACACGTCGCCTTTGCAGGTTCGCTTGCCTGTGAACCCTTCATTTCATTAACAATTTGTTCAATCATGCTTTTAATTGATTCTCATTCATGACGGGCCTCCTCTCTATTTCATAAACACAGATGCGTCACCGGCACGATCCGTTAGCACGCCATCTTTAACAAATTCCATTTTCTCAAGCCACTCAGCAAACGGACCAATTGGCTTAAGTCCCATTGTGCTACGTAGTGTTGGTACTTCATGGTAGCCAGTACACTGGTAGTTGAGCATGATGTCATCGCCTGCAGGAATTGCCATGAAATAGTTACAGCCTGCCGCACTTAAAAGCACTGCCAAGTTTTCAATGTCATTCTGATCCGCTTTCATGTGGTTTGTATAACAAGCGTCAACACCCATTGAAACGCCTGATAGCTTGCCCATGAAGTGGTCTTCAAGACCAGCACGGATAACTTGCTTGCTGTCATACAGATATTCTGGTCCAATAAATCCAACCACCGTGTTTACGATAAATGGCTTGAATCGTCTTGCTAGACCGTAACATCTTGCTTCCATTGTGACCTGATCTGTATCATGATGGGCGTCACTTGAAAGTTCAGATCCCTGGCCTGTTTCAAAATACAGAACATTTGGTCCTGTGCAAGTGCCCTGCTTTAAGACAAGATCTTGGGCTTCTTGAATAAGATCCACTGTTACGCCAAAGGCTTCATTTCCTTTTTCTGACCCTGCAATGGATTGGAAGATCAGGTCTGTTGGTGCACCTTGTTTAACAGCTTCTATTTGTGTTGTTATATGTGCAAGAACGCACTGCTGCGTTGGAATATCCCATTTTCTTTTGAATTCATCGAACATCGTTAGTACATTTGAAACACTTTCAACCGTGTCATTAACAGGGTTCAGTCCAATAACCGCATCCCCTGCGCCATATGTTAGACCTTCCATCAGGGAAACCATAATTCCATCCAGGTTGTCTGTTGTATGGTTTGGCTGCAGTCTGAATGCAAGCACCCCGTCTTCACCGATTGTCGTGTTGCAATGTGCTGTAATTCGAATCTTTTTCGCACCGTGAACCAAATCCAGGTTGGACATAAGTTTTGTTACTGCCGCAATCATTTCTGATGTCAGACCCCGTGAAACATGCTTGATCATATCTCCACTTGTCTTTTCATTTAGAATCCATTCACGCAGTTCACCCACTGTCATATGCTTGATCTCTTCATAAGTTCTCATGTTCAGATCATCATAAATAACACGTGTGACTTCGTCCTCCTCGTAAGGTACCGCTGGATTGTTAAAGATGTCCTCAAGCGTTAAATGGCTGAGTACCTCCTTTGCAGCAACTCTTTCAGTTACTGATTCTGCTGCAATACCCGCCAGCTTGTCGCCGGACTTTTCTTCATTGGCTTTCGCCATGACCTCTTTGACACTGCCAAATTCATAGCTGTGACCAAATAATGATGTTTTGAGTCTCATTTTTCTACTCCTCTCACCCGATTTTCCTGTCCTAATACCCGAACAGCAAAGTTTTATGATCACCGGAACCACCTGTCCACCAGCGACTGGTCGTCCTACGTCAATGTAGTCTCCGTTGTCCACGGTCACCGAATCTATGCAAATTACCGGTTCATCCGGTAATAATTGCCCTTTTAAACTATGTCCAAGCGCCTTGGGCCAGGTCATTGTCTAGGAGCACGATCAGTGGCAATCTGTTTTTTCTTATGCCTTCCATGCCCTTAACAATGTCCTCTGCCAAAACCTGCATGTCATCAAATCCCAGCGATTTGCTTCCCATAAGAGATAGGGCTACAAGTTCACCACTGCTTTGTCCTTTAAACCAGTCCACTCTTTTTTTTATGGCATCCACTCGCTCTTGTCCCGCCATTTTCTCTTCTTGAGCAGAGAGTCTTATAACCGGTATATTTTTAATTGGGAGGACAGATGCATCAAATCTTATGGTGCTTCCGCTGACATCTGTTGTATGGGAACCTGCCCCTACGACAGTGGCACGAATTGTTTCAATGGCTTTTTCAACAACCAGACCACTTGTTCTTAAGATTTTGTCAATATTCTGTCCTAGCTTGACCCCAATGTCTCCATAAGGGAAATCTTCCTCTGTGTTTTTATGCATACATCTGCAACACCACCCGAGAGACAAACTGCATCAATCTTTCCATTAAAGCTCAGACCATGATCTGTTATAAGCAGTTTGTAAATTGGGTCTTGCGTTTGGTGGGTCGCGATGAGAACAATGGCCTTTGCCATGGTCTCTGTTATGAGACCCAAAGCCTCTTTTTCCATGGTTTGACCTACTTTTAAGGCAATGTTTAGGTGGTCACACAGGGCCTTCATTTTTTTGACATATAAGTCACAGCGCCCCTCTCATCAACCTTAATAAGGCGACCACCAATATCAAAGCAGGCTGAATCAACCACATCACCATTTTTATAAATGGCCACATTGGTTGTGCCACCACCAATATCAAAATTCATAACCGTACGGCTATGCGCCTTTGAATATTCCCAGGCACCTGACCCTTTACCTGCCAGAACCCCTTCAAGGTCTGGTCCAGCTGTGGCAACAACAAAGTCACCAGCTAAACCGCTTAGCATATTCAAAACTTCCTCAGCATTCTCCTTGCGGCTGTTTCTCCAGTGATGATCACTGCGCCGGTGTCCACATTTTCAGGTTTCATGGAAGCCTTTACATATTCTTTTTCAATCAAGTCACGAACAGATTGGGCATCGATTATTTCTTCACTTTTTAGGGGTGTGAAATGGATGTCACTGCGATAGACAATCTCTTTATCAATAATTTGCACCGTTGGAACTGTCCATGCCGATGCTGTGTTTTCTATGTATAATTTGCTGAATACGAGTTGAGTTGTTGATGTGCCGATGTCTATTCCGACACTAAAGAGTGAATCTTTCATCGTCTCCCTCATTTCTAATCCGCTTCTTTAAAATCTATATTTTCGAAATTAGTGAAACAAAAAATGGTGCTAAAACCCGGTAAATTACCGTGTTTTAACACCATTGTTGTTTCCAGTACGCCATTGTACAGTCATCAATATTCTGTTTTACTGCCGCTTTATTTTCACATCTGGCGACTTACATATTTGATACTGCAAGTGCCGAGGTCGTTAACGTGATCCGGATTTCTCCGGGGCGAATTATGGGGGGCATAATTCTATGATCTATCATTTTTAATCTAGGCGCTTGCAAAATTTCAGATCCAGCGCCTCCCCATATATAGAATTTGTGGTTCTAAAATATCTAATTATGGTATAGGACGGGGTCTTGAATGATATTTTACAAGTCGCCCAATCTATTTATTAGGGGCATAACATATAAATTTAGGGGCATTAGACTGAAAAAATAAAGTTTTATAAACCAGTGATGACCATGGCTTTCGTTGCTAGCTACTCTATCTCATCTGATTTCATTTTAAAATCAAATGTCACTTTTGTTCCATTTTCTCCAGTTTCTAAATCAAAACGTCCTTTCAAATTATCCTGTATAATGCTTGTGATAATTTTCATGCCTAAACTGCCTTTACGGGACATTTTAATGTCAAAACCGACACCATCATCTTCAACACTTATGTTGGAATACTGTATGCCACGTTGAATGGCAATACGAATGTTGCCTTCGTCACGGTCTGGAAATGCATATTCTAGGCTGTTCTGAAGCAGTTCATTGACAACAAGTGCTATAGATGTGGCCACATCGGAGGAAATTTCAAAAGTGTCTCCTTCAATTTTGGACATCTACATTGCAGGCTGATGAGTGAAGACCGATCACATTTTGAGTGATTTTTTTTAGAATTGTCTTCACATCAACATCATCCACACCATTTTGAGCCAGTATTTCATGGGTTACCGCAATACTGATCACCCGACTAATACTCTCATCAAAGGCGTGTTTTGCTTCTTTATTATCAATTCTTCTCGATTGTAATTTCAATAAGCTGGCTATTGTCTGTAAATTATTTTTAACCCGGTGATGTATTTCTCGTATTGCCACCGACTTAGAAATCAATTCCTTCTCAACAGCTCTTTTATCTGTAATGTCTTTTATGACCATAATAAGTCCAGCAAAATCTGACTCACTGAGGGACAGGTTCGCATATTTGATATGCAGGGTTCTGCCTCCAATTTCGACTTCTGACACTGTGATGGTTGCTGATTCACGAATTTCATCAAATCTTTTATTATCAAGGGTTAAATCATCAAATGGAATATTGACCAGTTCATCCCTATACCCTAGTTTTCTATACAGCATAACCGCCACTGGATTTAAACTCCTAGAGTAGCCATCCGAATCAAATATCACAATGCCATCGCTTAGGTATGGCTGAATGATCAATTTGTCGTCCATGGAAGACATGAGGGTTTCTGAGAGTTGTTCTGTTGTTCTAGAAAGAATCTGCATTCGCGCATCATCATTTCTGAATCCTGAACATTCATTTCAACGATCAGGCAGGCAATGGTTTGCCCATATCATTTTAATGGGAACCACAGTCTGCTTAACAGGCAACTCTTCTTGGGTCACCGCTCGCAGATCCCTTGTGGGCATCCCAAGTTCCAGTGTTCTAATAGCCGCGGGTTCATTACGTCTGTATGCAAACTGCCCGATGACACTCTCTTTATATATGGATGCTCTGTAACTTGGACCCGCTTGGGCCACAACAATCGCCACACCATTTTCCCGTGTCATACAGTCGATAAAAACGTCTGTGCGAAATAGGTTGGCTATAAGGGGTAAATTGCTTTCCACCGATTTGATTTTATCAATATCCTCATCACTTAGATTTGTGAATTTCTTGCAAAGTTTCTCCAACACATTGTCACCTCGTCTCTTCATTGAGTAAAATGATTTGTGCTATCTCCTTCATTGTACTTCTTTTGTCCATACTCAACTTACGAATGTAGTTGTAAGCTTCTTCTTCTGAATAACCAAGATTTTTATAAGTACGCCCTTGGCCCTATCAATGACAATACGTGCATCGATTTTTTCTTGCATTTTTACGGTTTCTTCTTTGTAGTCAGAAATCATGCTTGCATTATGTATGGCAATTTCCACAGCTGGAAGAATGGATTTTTCCGTAAGTGGCTTGACCAAATAATTCATGACACCAACATTTTTTGCCTTTTCAACAAACTCCTTACTGCTGTATGCTGTAAGAAGCATAACGCTTTTTGCATACCCTTCAGATATAATAATCTTTGCGGCATTAAGGCCGTCAAGTAATGGCATTTTCACATCCAGCATGGCTAGATCCGGTCTGTTTCTTTTACATATTTCTACAGCATCAAAGCCATCAGCCGCTTGACCAACGACTTCATAACCTGCTTCTTCAAGCATTTCAGCGATATTCATACGTGTTATAGGTTCATCATCGGCAATGACAATCTTCCTACACATAACTCCACTCCCCCTTAATAGTTAAACTATAACTTCAGAAGCTCAGCAAGTGCATCAATGCCCTCATTGGCATAAGCGCTTACAGAGTATATTTCGCTTGCTCCTGCTTCTTTTAACCAATTTTCAGCTCTATCCCGGTTTCCATCTTCCACATCAGTTTTCGTTAAAATGCCAATCACTTTAATGTTAAACATATCACCAAAGCCTGGGGGAAAATAGCAAGCATCACTGGTCACATCATGTACTAGGGCTAACATATCAGCATCAAAGGACATGGTGACAATGGCATTATAGTATCTAGGATTTTCAATGTATTCTCCCGGTGTGTCAATAATGCTTTCATGATACTCCACTGCTTGGGTTTTTCTATAACTGAGTTCTTCGTCTTTGAGGGCTTGAATCAGCGTTGTCTTTCCCACTTGGGTTTTTCCCACAAACATTATTTTGGCCATCTTATGACCTCGTAATCTTTGCTGGTGTAAAACCAAGCATGTCGCTTAAAGCACTTAAGACTTCCTTCAAACCTTCTTCAACACTGCCCACATCACCTGATACAACCAGCGATCCACTGAATCTATCTAGGAATCCTATTTCAACACCGGATGCCTTTGTGGCCACATCAGCAGCGATAATAGCCCCTTCACTAGGTGTGATGGTTAGAATGCCTATGGCACTTTGTGGTTTCTGTATTTAGACCAAGTTTCTTGCACACATCCTGCTTAGGATTGGCAATCACATGGGCCAGAGTAATCTGTTTGCCAGGAACGTATTCCTGTATGACTCTTTGTTTTTCTTCACTCATACGGCATGACCTCCCAGTCACAAAAAAAAGGGCTCGCAGTAATCTAGTTACTGCGAGCCCCGATGCTCATAATCATGCACGTCGTTGTGCTAGGAAAATGTTATCACAAAACTTCTGCTGTTTCAACTGATACTTTTACTTTTTTCGTATAATTATTTCATTTCTTCTGTTTTATTTCCTTAAGACTTGGTCTACTCAAGCTCTTAAGGGTCTTCATCTAAGTCTTAAAATCCTTAAATATTTAAACCCCATAAATACGGCCTTAAAGCCTACAATATTTTTTTCAGGAACTGACCTGTATAGGATTTCTTTTTCTTAACCACTTGCTCGGGTGTGCCCTGAGCGACAATCATGCCACCACCGTCTCCACCTTCAGGACCAATATCAATAATATAGTCACTGCACTTTATCATATCTAGATTATGCTCAATAACAACCACGGTGTTGCCACCCTCAACAAGGCGCTGAAGGACTAGAATCAGATTGCTGACATCATGCATATGAAGGCCTGTGGTCGGCTCATCGAGAATATAAAGGGTCTTGCCTGTGCTTCTCTTTGAGAGCTCTGAAGCCAGTTTAATTCTTTGGGCTTCCCCACCGGATAGTTGCGTGGAAGGTTGTCCTAATTTAATATAGTCAAGCCCAACATCATGAAGGGTTTGAAGCTTTCTCTTAATGGCCGGTACGTTTTCAAAGAACTTTAGGGCTTCTTCAACAGTCATATCAAGAACGTCCGCAATGGTCTTGCCCTTGTATTTAACCTGGAGGGTTTCCCTGTTATAGCGTTTGCCCTTGCATACATCACACTGGACATAGACGTCAGGGAGAAAGTGCATCTCAATTTTTATAATGCCGTCGCCCTTGCAGGACTCGCAACGCCCACCTTTAACATTAAAGCTGAATCGGCCTTTTTGATACCCTCTTATCTTGGCTTCGTTGGTGGATGCAAAGAGGTTCCTTATATGGTCAAAGACCCCTGTATAAGTTGCAGGATTTGAACGAGGCGTCCTACCAATTGGGGACTGGTCGATGTCTATGACCTTGTCTATGTGTTCAAGTCCATGAATGGAATCATGCTTACCCGGCCTTGTTCTGGTTCTATATAAGCTTGCCGCTGCAGACTTATAGAGGATTTCATTCACAAGAGAACTCTTACCTGAGCCAGAGACACCTGTCACGCAGGTAAACACGCCTGTTGGAAATTCAACATTTATGGACTGAAGGTTGTTTTCTCTTGCCCCCTCAATTTTTATCCAGTTTTCTCTTGGTTGTCTTCTCTTGTCAGGAATAGGAATGCTTATTTTTCCTGACAGATACTGACCTGTTAAGGAGTTTTCGTTGCTTAGAATATCTTCAATTGGACCTTCTGCAACTATATGACCCCCATGCTCTCCAGCCCCTGGACCAATGTCAACAATGTAGTCTGCCGACGCTATGGTTTCTTCATCATGTTCAACCACGATGAGGGTATTGCCTATGTTGGTCAAGTTTCTAAGGGTTTTAAGGAGTTTTTGATTGTCTCGTTGATGTAAGCCTATACTTGGCTCATCAAGGATATAAAAGAACCCCCACCAGTCCAGAACCAATTTGTGTGGCCAGTCTTATACGCTGTGACTCCCCTCCGGATAATGTCCCAGCAGATCTCGACAGGGTGAGATAGTCAAGACCAACATTTTGCAGGAAGGACAGTCTTGCATTGATCTCTTTTTAAAATTTGCTCGGAAATCTTAGTCTTTTTGGCATCCAGCTTAACAGAAGAAAAGAAGTTTACAGAATCGCGCACTGCCATTTCTGTCACATCAAATATATTCTTGCCGCCAAATGTCACCGCTAGAGATTCTGGCTTGAGTCGCTGGCCTCCGCAGGCCTCACAAGGTGTTAAACTCATGTATGTTTCTATTTTTTGTCTCATGTAATCTGAGTTGGTTTCTTTATAACGTCTTTCCAAGTTTCCAATCATGCCTTCAAATGGAGCCTTGTACTTTCTAACCCCACCATACTTGCTTTCATAGTGGAACTCAATAACACGGTCACCTGTACCGTAAAGTATGTCATGAACGGCTTCCTCTGACATGTCTTTAAGAGGCACATCACTATCATAGCCGTGGTCTTTCAAAACAGACTCAACCATTTGAACATAATATGTACCTTCTCCCGATGAAGCTATAGGAACGATGGCGCCTTCAGCCACACTTAGGCTCATATCTGGTGCCACAAGTTCTGGGTCAACCTTGAGCAAGTGACCTAGGCCCTTACAGTTTTCACATGCGCCATATGGTGCATTGAAAGAAAACATTCGGGCTCCATTTCAGATATGCCCACGCCGTGTTTTGTACATGCAAAGTTTGTGTTATATGTTAGGTCCTCTCCATCAATAACATTGATGATGACAACCCCATCGGCCAACTTCAGCGCTGTCTCAATGGAATCAGAAATTCTTTGCTTGGCTTCGGCCTTGATAATAATTCTATCTATGACCACTTCCACATTATGTTTTTATTCTTTTCTAGGGTGATTTCTTCTGAAAACTCCCTAATTTCTCCATTGACACGAACACGAACATATCCCTCTTTTTAAGCTGGGCCAGTTCTTTCTTATGGGTGCCTTTTTTCCACGAATGACTGGACTAAGAATTTGAACCTTGGTTCTCTCTTCAAGTCCCATAACTTGGTCAACGATTTGATCCACCGATTGCTGGGAAATTTCTTCCCCACACACCGGACAGTGGGGTGTGCCTGCACGAGCGTATAGGAGTCTTAAATAGTCATAGATTTCAGTGACCGTTCCCACTGTGGACCGCGGATTACGGCTGGTTGTTTTCTGGTCAATGGATATGGCTGGTGATAAGCCTTCAATGTATTCCACATTCGGCTTTTCCATTTGTCCTAAGAACTGTCTGGCATAAGCTGATAGACTCTCCACATAGCGTCTTTGTCCTTCTGCGTAAATCGTATCAAAAGCCAGCGAGGATTTACCCGAACCACTGAGCCCTGTAACAACAATCATTTGATCACGGGGGAGCTTGATGTCAATATTTTTCAGATTGTGTTCTTTTGCACCCTTAACTTCAATGTAGTTTTTATTCATAAGTCACCTCTAAACACAGCTTGTGCTGGTGTTTCACTACTGTTTACTTAACTTTTCCTTCAGAGCCACGATTCTATCACGTAGTTCAGCAGCCCTTTCGAACTGTAGGGCCTGTGAAGCTGCCATCATTTCTTCTTCCAGCTCTTTTATATATCCTTCAAGCGATTCGTGTTCCATAAGGTCTTCATTAAGAACCGCTTCATACTCTTCTTCATCTTCTGCTGCTTTCGTTGCTTCTATAACAGCGTGAATGTTTTTCTTTATAGTTTGTGGTGTGATACCATGCTCTTTCGTTGTAGGCCTGCTGAATTTCACGACGCCTTTCGGTTTCATCTATGGCCACTTGCATAGACCTTGTGACCTTGTCGGCATACATAATAACATACCCATTTGAATTACGTGCGGCACGTCCAACAGTCTGAATCATAGATGTTTCGGAACGTAAAAAACCTTCCTTGTCTGCATCCAGGATGGCCACAAGGGACACTTCAGGCAGATCAAGCCCTTCCCTTAAGAGGTTGATTCCAATAAGAACATCAAAGACACCTGAACGTAAGTCCTTGATGATCTTCATTCTTTCTATGGTATCAATATCCGAGTGAAGGTATTTAACCTTTAAGTCCATTTCTTTAAAGTAGTCCGCAAGGTCTTCTGACATTTTCTTTGTGAGGGTGGTAACAAGGACACGCTCTTTCTTTTCAATTCTTTTTAGAATTTCCGAATAAAGATCGTCAATTTGTCCCTTGACAGGTCGCACTTCTATCGGTGGATCAAGTAGACCCGTTGGTCTGATAATTTGTTGAACTATTTTTTTACTGTGCTCTTTTTCATAAGGTCCTGGTGTGGCACTGACAAAAAGACCCTGGGGCATGATTCTTCGAATTCCCCAAAATTAAGAGGTCTATTGTCAAGGGCCGACGGCAGTCTGAATCCATACTCTACAAGATTCTGTTTTCTAGACCTATCGCCACCAAACATGCCTCGAATTTGAGGCAAACTCACATGGGATTCATCCACAACAACCATATAGTCATCCGGGAAATAATCCATGAGCGTATAGGGTCTTACCCTGCTGGCAGATTATTGATGTGTCTGGAGTAGTTTTCAATGCCTTGGCAAAATCCCATTTCTTTTAACATTTCTATATCGTATCGCGTACGCTGTTCGATGCGCTGGGCTTCGACCAGTTTGCCTTCGCTTTTAAAATAGGCAATACGTTCTTCTAATTCTTGTTCTATGGCCACAACGGCTCTTTCAATATTCTCTTTGCTGGTTACATAGTGGGATGCAGGGAAAATGGAGACATGATCTCTTGTTCCAATGATCTCACCAGTTAGTGCGTTCACTTCTGTTATGCGGTCAATTTCATCTCCAAAGAGCTCCACTCGAACAACATTCTCAGACGCTGCTGCAGGAAAAATCTCAATGACATCGCCTCGCACCCGAAAGGTGTTTCTGACAAAGTTTATGTCATTTCTAACATATTGAATGTCCACAAGTTTAGACAGTATGTCTTCTCTCGAACGTTCCATGCCAGGTCTAAGGGAAACGACCATTTTTTTGTAATCAATCGGGGCACCCAGTCCATAGATACAGGAAACGGAAGCCACTATAATAACATCTCGACGCTCATATAATGACGCTGTCGCCGAGTGTCGCAGTTTATCGATCTCGTCATTAATTGAGGAATCTTTCTCAATGAATGTATCCGAATGAACCACATAAGCTTCTGGCTGATAGTAATCATAATATGAAACAAAGTATTCTACGGCATTCTCAGGGAAAAACTCTCTGAACTCACTACAGAGCTGAGCTGCCAAAGTCTTGTTATGGGCAATAACCAGGGTTGGCTTTTGCACTTTTTCAATGACTTTTGCCACTGTGTAAGTCTTGCCCGAACCAGTAACCCCTAAGAGGGTCTGGCATTTATTGCCCCTCGGTAATGCTCTCAGCAAGGGCTTCAATGGCTCTCGGCTGATCACCCGTGGGTTCAAATTCAGATACAACTTTAAAATGATTCATATGTCACCTCTCGCCAAACACTTGTTCGATACCATATCTATTATATGCTTTTCATAAACCTTCGTCAAATTTTCTTGAAAGGATATTTTCACGGGCTAAAGCCCCATATTTATCTTCATACCCAATGGAAGGATAATGGCTCAACTAAGCAAGAACATTCAGGACTCCATCAATATATCACAATAATCATCCACATTAAACAGACTTCATAAAAAGTTCATCTTATACAGGTGTTTTATATGCGTAGCAAGTAATGTAGACCTCACAGTTCTACCTTTTTCAACTCGGTAAAATTTAATTTTAGGCAGAAAAAAAGTCCTCAACATGTTGTAAAAAGGCCAACACATTGAGGTCTTGTCAATATTCTTATAATTTTTATAGAACCATTTTTTTATGGAGCAATTCTTCTATTGAGATTTTAGTAAAATGCGTCTCTTATCTCGAATCAACGTCCAGCTTTTCAAAGCTTAAACTCTTTTCATCCAGCCTTCTATTGATATAACGGCTAAACATATTTCTAACCACAGCCATAACAGGCACACAAATCAACATGCCCAATATGCCAAAGAGACCACCACCTATGAGAATGGCAAGGATAATCCAGAAAGGGGAAAGCCCTACTGAATCACCTAAAATAAATGGTCCAATGATGTAACCATCAAGTTGCTGTAAAACAATAATAAAGAGCGTTACCCACAAGGCCGTAATCGGGCTTGTAAACAGGGTAATAATAACAGCCGGCACAGCACCAATAAATGGTCCAAAGTAAGGGATCATATTTGTGACCCCCACAATAATAGCCATTAAAAGTGCGTATGGGGCTTTCAAGAACCAGAGTCCCATAAAGCATATAATCCCAACAATCAAGGAATCAATCATTTTTCCAATGATGTATTTTGAGAAAATCTCATCAACTTCATTCATAAAGGCAACTGCCTTGTCAGCATGTTCCACTTTTAATAGGGCATAGTTGATTCTTTTTATGCCGCCAATGAAGTTTTCCTTATCCTTTAGCATGTAGATGGAAATGATCATACCAATGAATATTTTAAACACACCGGATGTCACACCAAAGACGCCTGTCAGAACGCCTGTTAGGATTGTGTTAAAAGATGCTGATGCCTTGTCGAAAATCTCTTGCATTGATGTGACATCAAAATTTTCAAGGGATTCAATCAGTCCCAGTCTTTCCATTTCAGCATATTGCTTTGTACCCCAGGCTTCAGCCGTGTTGACATACTCCGGCACATTTCGCAGGATGTCCGTAATACTCTGAACAATACTCGGTATAACAAGGGTGAAAAAGAGGCCTACCACGCTGACTATAATGGCATACACGATGGCGATGCTGAGTCCACGGCCCAGTTTAAACTTTATTTCTATTTTTTTCAGCAGGGGATTGGCCAAGTATGCAATGACAAAAGGCCCAGATAAAGGGCACTAAAATTGTCACAATAAGCTGTAAAAATCCCCCACTGATTCAATCCTGTCAATGAGCTTGTAGGCAATCATTGATGAGATGATAAGGGGCAAATATGCTATATAGGGTATTCTCTTCATTAATTATTCTCCAATTTTATCGTTCAACACTTCAATCGCTTTTTGAAGTTGAACGTCATCTTCATCAGTTGGCTCATCTATTTCATAATAGCTATCTGGCATTTCTATAACCACATCCGGCTCAATACCTATACCATGAATGTTCCGTCCGTTAGGTGTAAAATACTGCGAAGTTGTTAATTTGAAGCCCGTCCCGTCATCAAGCGGAATAACAGTTTGTACAATCCCCTTACCGAAGGTGTTTCACCAATTATCGTTCCAGAATCCGTGTCTTGAATGGCCCCTGCAAGTATTTCTGAGGCACTGGCTGAACCGCCATTAACAAGGACTGTGATTGGAAGGTCCACTTTCATAAAACCTGACTTGTATTCACGTTTTTGTCCCACTCTGTTCTCAGTGTAGACAATCATCTGGTTGCCGAGTAGTTGATCTGCAATATCAACCACTTCACCTAGAGAGCCCCCAGGGTTGTTTCTAAGGTCTATGACAAGCCCTTTTGGATTTTCTTTCAAGAGACCATCCATGTGGGTTTTGAAATCATCGGCAGTGATTTGATCAAACATGGAAATTCGAATGTAGGCCAGATCGTCATTCAACATTCTCGACTTCACTGTTTTGAGTCGAATTTCTTCTCTTGTTATTGAGACATCTATTGGATTGGCAACACCATCTCTAAAAATGGTTATGCTCACTGATGTGCCAGGTTCTCCACGCATATTGCGCACGGCTTCATCCATAAGCTCTGCGTTAACATCTTCTCCCTCAACCTTGATGATCCTGTCACCAGATTTGAGTCCGGCTCTTTCTCCTGGTGTGTCTTCAATTGGAGAAACCACAGTGATAAATCCATCTTCTGTTGGCGCTACAATAACACCAATACCACCATAAGAGCCTTCATTGCTCTCTGTAAATCTTTCAAATTCTTCTTGTCCCATATAAACAGAGTAAGGGTCTTCAAGCGACATAAAGAGTCCCTTTAGGATACCGTCAATAAATTTTTCTTCATCAAAATCCTTATAGTAATTTTCTAATATGAACTTTCTGAGTTCAATAACCTTGGAAAAGGTCTCCTTGTCCTCGTTAAGAGCCGCATATTCATCCTTTGAAATAAGCAGTTTGTCACCCACTTCAATGGCGTCTTTGGTTTGTTCATGCAAGGACTGGTAATATTCATAGTCTTCCTTGGTAATGGTCACACCGTTTCCACTTTCCAGTGAAGCCAGCTGTGACATACTCATTCCAAAGTAGACCACCGCACCGGTTGCTGCATTTGATAAGAGCAGAATGACAACTGCCCATATGACGATCGTTTTTTTGCTAAACATCTTGACACCTCAATCTCTGTCTACGGGTTTACATACTCCATCGGATCGGTCATTTCACCATTCACACGGACTTCAAAATGAAGATGGGCTCCAGTTACATTCCCAGTTGCGCCCGCCTCGGCAATTGACTCTCCGATACTCACTTTCTGTCCCACCTTCACAAGCAACTTGGAGTTGTGGGCATATAGGGTTACAATGCCACCACCATGGTCGATCATAATAACCTTTCCATAACCCCCGTACCAGTCTGAGTAAGCCACTGTTCCAGCTTGAGCCGCTGTGATGCCGCCTCCTGTAGGAATGGCAATATCTATCCCTGTATGAAGTTTTCTCGTTTTGTAAATTGGATGAATTCTATAACCAAACGGTGATGTGATGCGTGTGTACCCCGGAGTAGGCCAAGCCATTTGACCACCAACATAAGTGGCTTGAAGCTTCAAACTCTTCAGGATTTGCGTTAATTTTTTTGCATCTTCTTCCAGTTCATCCTCTTTGGCTTCAAGAGCCTTTAAGTCTTTGGAAAGAGCCACTTTTGCCCCTTCCAAGGAAGCCATATCCCCTCTTAGAAGCTTTCTTTTGCCATCAAGTTCATTTGATTTGAACTTGTCTCTCATCTTTATAGAGTTCCAGCTGGGCTTTTCTTTCAGCCACTTGCTGTTTTTGCTCAGTCATATAATCGATGAGATTGATGTCATGGGTGTATATTTTTTGAAGCATGTCCACCCGCGTCATGAGATCTTCAAAATCTGATGATCCCAGTAATACTTCCAGATATCCAACCTGTCCAGTCTTATACATGACACGCAACCTGGAATTCAGAAGATCTGTCTTTAAATTAATACCCTCTTCGGCCTGTTTTAATTTTTCTTGTGTGTCGTAAATTTTAGTTTCTGTCGCAGAGACTTCTTCGTTTAGACGATTCATCTCCGACTCAAGTTTCTTGATATTTGTTTCAAGATCCCGTATATTTCTTAAAACCTTGTTTTCTTCATATTTTTTGTTGGATCTTTCTTTGTCGATAGCCTTCAATTCACCTTCAATTTTATTGAGTTCATCTGATGTGTTTTGCAGTTCATCATTACCAAACGACAGTGTGTTTGGTATGGCAGGAACGATTAGAAGAAGACAAAGTAGAAGAAGAATCGGTCTTGATTTATCTCGTTGAGTCATTTTCTGCCCCCTTTAAACTTGTAGGTATCGTCTCATAGATAATAGACTGCCAAGTGCCCAATACCCGCTCCAATAACAATAAATATAACCAATAAGTCGGCCGTTATAGTTTGGGCTGAAACCAAGTAGGCAGCAATAAGCACATAAAACTTTGAAGTGAACATGCTATAAGTATAGGCATAGCCTATATGAAGAACACCAATTGCAAGTACCGCACCAAAAATACCTAGTAGGGTGCCTTCAAGAAGAAATGGCCAGCGGACAAACCAACTTGTTGCACCAACATACTTCATAATTCCAATCTCACGACGTCTGGCATTGACGGCCAGTTTGATCGTATTGTGTATGATGAATGTTGATATTGCAACCAGAATGAAGATGATGACCATACCAATATTCTTGATATAGTTTGTGATTTCAATAATCTTCATAACGACGTCCTGATAGAACTTGACTTCCTCCACGCCTGAAATCTTCTGAATTTCCTCGACAACATAATCAGAATAGCCTATATCATACAAGGTCACTATATAGGAATTCGGCAAAGGATTTTCCTCAAGGCCTTCAAGCAGGTAGCCATTGTCCTCCCACTCCATTTTCATTTTATTAAGAGCGTCCTGCTTTGTTTCAAAGTAAATTTCCTTAACACCTTCCAGTGCATAGAGCTGTTGGCCAACGGTTTCAACTTCCTGGCCTTCAAGTTCATCCACCAGATAAACCTGAATGGTGTCAAACTGATCTTTTGCCCCTTGTGCAAGACTGGAAATATTAATAATCAATATGAATATAATCCCAAGAATAAGTAAGGTCGCCGCCACTGAAGACATGGAGGCAAAGGACATCATCCTGTTTCTCCATAAATTCTTAATGGATTCCTTTATTGTATAATTAAACTGACTAATCTTCATAACCGTAAAGCCCTCCCATTTCGTCGCGGACGACACGTCCATTCTCTAGTGCAATAACTCTTTGTTGCATGATGTCTACGATTTCTTTATCATGGGTGGCCATCACAACTGTGGTACCACGTCTATTAATCTGTTTTAGTATTTTCATTATGTCCCAAGATGTTTCCGGGTCAAGATTGCCTGTTGGCTCATCCGCAATTAGGATTGGTGGGTTGTTGATCATGGCTCTTGCAATGGACACACGCTGCTGTTCTCCACCTGACAACTGGTTGGGATAACATTTCTGCTTGTCTGCAAGTCCAACAACGGACAGAATCATAGGAACATTCTTACGAATTTCCCTTTGGGATGCTCCTGTTATCTCCATAGCGAAGGCAACATTTTCAAAAACGGTCTTATTGGGAAGCAGGCGGTAGTCCTGAAAAACCACGCCCATTTTACGTCTTAAAAAAGGCACTTGCCTTCTATGAAGTCTCGTAATTTCCACATCATCTACAATGATTCGACCCTTGGTACAATTTTCTTCTTTCAAAAGCATTTTAATGACCGTGGACTTACCAGCACCACTTGTGCCCACCAGGAAAACAAAATCGCCCTTTTTCACGTGAATATTTATATCAGAAACAGCCAACATGCCATTTCCATAACGCTTCGATACCCCTACCATTTGTATCATTGAAACACCTCTCATTTTGTCCTTCGTTTATTGCCATCTAGGCGCTTGCAATTATAAAACTCCATCGGCTTCTATCTTGATGATAATTCAGCCACACTTCCATGAGATATTGCAGATCGCTCACCATAATATATCGAGTGCTTGTAAACGTAAATTATCTTAGGCCTATATTTAGACCTATCTTAACCCAGAAACGTTGAAAATGCCATTTCACAACTTGTTCAATATTAAACAATTCGGTTTTGTAATAATTTACGACAAAAACTTAAAAATCTTCTCTACTATTTATTATAATGGGTATAGGCCTGATTACGAAACGTTTTGATTAAATAATGATTACAATTTTGGAGGATAGATATGAAAAAGACACTCAGGAAGGAAATGATTCAAAAAAAGAAGAGCTTTACAAGAGGAAATCTGGCACAAAAAAAGCCGTGATATTCTTGAAAGAATCACGACTTTAAACTTACTTGAGAACGCTGATTATGTGATGATTTTCATGGACTTCAGAAAAGAAGTTGAAACAAGACCAATCATCGAGTGGCTTTGGAAGAATAACAGACAGGTGGTCATTCCCCGTGTCAAAAAGGGGTCTCCCATTTTAGAACTTTGTCTGATCGACAGTTTCGACGATATGGATTTATCCCCTCTTGGGATCTTAGAACCAAAGCCTTCCCATGACACATTTATTGAGCCAAACCAAATCGATTTTGTTTTTATGCCTGGTGTGGCCTTTACTGAATCAGGGGAGCGTCTAGGCTATGGTGGCGGCTACTATGACCAACTTATTCCACTCATGAAGGCAACTGTTCCTAAAATTGCCTTGGCTTTTGATCTTCAAATCATTGACAGCTTACCCGTTGAAGATCATGATATTCGGATTGACGGCATCATTACGGAGTCTAAATTTATTACTTGCCAGTAGGCCATTTAGACCGACCTCTTGCAGATGAATTTTTTTAACATTGAGCCTTCCTGTTTTAAAGTCAAACTACAGATGTCTTGGCCTTCTAAAAAACGTTCACTGTTTTAGTGGCAATCTTCTCACCAAATGACCGGTCGTGTTCTACAAAGATCACGGTCGGTTTATATTTTAGCACAGCTTCTTCAAGTTGAACCCTGAAATGATAATCCATATAATTAAGGGGTTCATCCCAAATATAGAGGGGAGCATCTGATGAAAAAGCCCTCGCCAAGTCAAGCTTTTTACGTTCCCCTTCGCTTAGAGTGGCAATCTCCCTTTCAAGATACTCGACATCCATATTAAAATAATCAAGCATTCTAACAAATGCTGTTAAATCTGTTTGATAATATTCAAGATAGTCTTTAACCAGCCCTGATTTGAAGGGCATGTCCTGGAAGGCCTGGGTCACTTTAAGGTCTATGGCCCTGTGTGTATAGCCATCGTCTGGGGTCAGTTGACCTGTTATCAGCTTGAGTAAGGTTGATTTTCCTGCACCATTTCCCCACGCAACCAAATGCGATCTCCCCTATTCACAGTCAGGTTTAAGTCTTCAATGACTTTATTGTCCCCATAGGCAAATGAAACCTTATGAAACTGCAAGTATTTCACTTGATCAAGATCTTTTTGTTTGAGTTCCAGCCGCCTTATGCTTCATAAGACTTTCAAAAGAGATTTTGCTTCATCCAACTTCTTTTCACGTCTGTTTTCAAGGTTTTTGCTCGCTTCATGAGACGAGCAGATCTTGCGCCTACAAAGCCCTTGTCTCCAGCACCTATCTTTTCTTTTTCTTTATTATGAGAATAGCCTCTGGCCATACGGCGGAGGCTGTTAATTTGTCCACTTCCTTAACCAGTTTGGCTTTTTCTCAAGCTCAAAATTTTCAAGTTGTTTTCTGTTTTCATCCCAGGAAGAGTAATTTCCCTTTTCGATCTTGATGCCAGACTTACCAATCTCTAGTATGTGGTCACAACATTCATCAATAAAGGCTTGATCATGGGACACCAATGAGAAGCCCCTCTTTTGGCTTAAGTAGTCAGCAAGCTCTGCACGCCCATGAATATCAAGGTGATTTGTTGGTTCATCAATCAACAAATAACTCTGGGGTCTTAAAAACAAGGCCGCAATTTGAACTTTTGTCTGCTCACCACCTGAGAGTTCAAGATATTTTTGTTCTAAGCACTTGGGAGCAAGGCTTAAAAGTCTGATTTCTCGTTCTATAAGGGCATCCAGCTCATACCCTCTATAAAACTCGTACTTTTCAATAAGGTCTCCATACCGATCGAGTGCTTCTTGTGATGTCTGTCCCATTAGGACTTTCAGTTCCTTTTCAATCGCTCGAATAGGACCTATTAAATCTTTGATAAGATGGGCCACAGTTTCTGAATCATCATTGACTTTGACAGGAAACATGGAGACCTTTTCTGGACAAGCGCATATGCCCTTTTGAGGCTCTAAACGACCAGCTATTAGATTGAGCAAGGTGGTCTTGCCACGTCCATTGCGTCCAATGATGCCTAGGCGCCAATTGGTATCAATATTTATTGTGACATCTTTAAAAATGGGGTCAGAGCCCCTCATGTGTGAAAGTTATATTATCTATTTTATAGTAGTTGTCATCACCTCATTTATTTAATGCTGCTTTTACAGTCAAGCCATGTAATAAGATTGTGGAGCATGCTTGTTGTGACCCTGTGGCCCACACAAGAGAACTCAATCATTTCGATGGAAAAACCATTTTTTAAGGCTGCATTATAAAATTCTTTTTGACCTTGTATTGGAATTTGCTTGTCTTCCATGCCTGCCAATATTAGAACAGGTCTTTGACCCATTAATGCCATTTGATTTGATAAATCATAGGTTTCTATCTTGTCTTTATAGCGGTCATCCTGGGGCAGTATTCCACTCTGGATCGCCTTTGTCCAGTTGAAAACGCCATTAATAGCTGCCATCCCTTTCACAAGTGGTGTTCTTTTAAAAATTCCTGGAATAGTGATGGCACCCATAGAGTCACCCAGCAAGAAAATATTTCTATAATCCGTCTTGTATGTGTTGATAATGGCACTCAAGAAATTAGGCGCTTCCTCAATGCTCTTAAAAATCACTTCCCAAAAATGTCTTTCTATAACATTAGAAGACGCATAATCTATGCTTCCCCTCTGCCCGTGGTACAAGGCATCTGGAAGTATAACCTGATATCCAAAACTCGCTATGGTCATGGCCTGAAAACGCAAATGTTCTTTAGACGACTGCCAACCGTGGTAGTAGACAACTGTTGGTAGAACACCCTCGTAGTGTCTAGGTACAAAACGTAGGACAGGAATCTTATCAAGTACATCGTGTTCCACTTTTACAAATTTATTCTCAAGTTCAAATACTGACCACTCCATCATTTGGCCTCCTTATTAAACATTCTTTAATAAAGTCCATTCATAAGGCCAATCATTCATTCAAAAATATGCCCTTATACATTCAACTTTATTATTCATTAAATTTTATTTTAATGTCAACCACTAATTTATTTTCCCGCTTGGTCTATTAAACTAATGAAAGATACACAGAACCCCCGGCCCCTGCTTGACCAGCAGGTGTATCCGGGGGTGTAAAATCATGCTATGCAAGTTTCATTGATTCAGGACCTTATTTTTTTTCTTCCTTGTCTTTTGTTGTTTTTTGCTTTTTGAAGTCGTGGAAGTCTCCTTTGAAGCGGCCTCTGATTTCTCGTTTTTCAAATCAGATTTTCTCTTGGCAATAGGCTCTGCCAACTCTTCGAGTCTCTTGTCTACCAGATTGTACAGGCTGCCTTTTTCAAATCTGCCATTCCTTGTGCGTTTACCGGCCTTTATATCCATAAGGACTTCGATACCCTCATCAATGGTGTGTACGGAGTAAATATGGAACTTGCCTTCCTTCACTGCTTCAAGCACTTCAGAAGAAAGCATTAGATTCTTTTCATTTTGATGTGGAATCATGACACCCTGGTCTCCTGTGAGTCCTTTCATCTGGCACACCTTGAAGAAGCCTTCAATTTTTCATTGACGCCACCGATTGGTTGAATTTCACCACGCTGGTTCACCGATCCTGTAACAGCAATAGACTGCTTAATCGGAACACCTGCTAGACTCGACAGGATTGCGTAAAGCTCGGTACTTGATGCTGAATCCCCATCAACCCCTGAGTAGAGTTGTTCAAAAACAACTTGCGCCGTCAGTGCCAGAGGTTTTTTCTGTGCAAATTTCTGACCAAGATAGCCTGTTAGAATCATGATGCCCTTGTCATGGCTTGATCCAGAAGCCTTAACTTCTCTTTCAATATTGACAATACCCGCTCGGCCTTTATAGGTTGAAACTGTGATTTTACTTGGTTTTCCAAAGCGGTACTGTCCTGTTCCCATAACAGCTAAACCATTGATTTCACCGACTTTTGATCCATCTACATCAATGAGATAGTCGCCCTTTTCAAACATTTCAAGAACTTTCTCTTCAATTTTATTGTTTCGATTTTCAAGTTTCATTGAGGGCTTTTTCCACATGTTCAGCTTCCACTTTTTCATCGCCGTAGTATTCTGCCCAGCTATCTGATTCGTAAAGGACATCCACCAACTTGTTGAGGTGGGAGCTCAACTTGTCTTGATCATCGGCTTCTCTAGAGCTAAATTCGATAATTCTGCCCACAGCCCCTTTGGTAAAGTGTCTTAGATTGTCTTTGTGTACATGGCGTGCAATAAAGCGAGATAATTTTTCAATGGTCTCCTTATCTCTTTCTAGAGTCATTTCAAAATCAGCCATGATCTTAAAGAGCTTTCTAAACTCCTCATCATAGGCATATAGGAGCTGATACGTTCTCGGATCACCAATTACGATAATTTTAACATCCAGTGGCACAGGGTCAGGTTTTAAAGTCGTTGAAACTATAGATCCTGTTAAGCTGCCAATGGACTCAATTTGTATTTTTTCATCGAGCAAGGCCCGTTTAAGACTTGTCCAAGCCAATGGATTGACAAGAATATCCTTGGCGAGCACAATCAGATAGCCGCCATTGGCTTCGTGAAGGGCTCCGGTTTAATCATAGTAAAGTCTGTCTTCATCATACCCAGTTCATTCTTGTACTCAATGCGTCCCATTAAATTATAATAGGTCGGGTTGGATGCAAAACAATTGGCGCATGCTTTTGTTCTGAATTGTCAATAAACATGTTGAGCTTGTATCTATCGAAGAAGGCTTCAGTGTTTCTTGCCTGAAGCATCATAAGCGGATTTTGCTGTTGTTGCTGTTCGCCATCACTTCTGAAATGGTCCACATGTTCAACAATATCATCCACCACAGAATCAAGATAATCTTTTACAGCATCATTGGCCTTAAATCGATCACGAATGTTCATTAAGTGATAGCTGGCCACACGGCGGGTCATTTGCTCATCCAGGTTTTTGACCTTATTTCTGTAGCTTTCCTCTTCTTGCTTAAGCTTGTTAAACAGCTCTACGGTTTCGAGGCTAAGCTTGTTGGAGTTCGAACGAAGTTTTTCGTAATCATCATCAGTGATGCTTCTATACTCTTCTTCACTCATTGGTTCGCCCTCTTTTAGAGGTATGCTAACCAGGCCTCTTTCATTTTGAGTGAACATGAAGCCATATTTTTCACCGATGACATTGAGCTCTTCTATGACTTTTTCACTGTTTCTGGTGTACTCCTGAAGAACCATGGCTTTGGTGTTTTCATAATCCTTGCTGTTAAAGACATTCTTAATTTCTTTTTTTTAGAAATTCAATGGTTCTATCAAAAATTTTAAATAAATTCCTTGCCCTGGCCTGGTTCAAAACTCAAGGCCAGTGGATTGTGAGAATCCTTAAAATTATTGACATAGACCCAATCATTTGGAACTGGACGTTTAATAGCCTGTTCCTCCGTTAAAAGGCGGACATAACTGTTTCTACCAGTCCCCCAAGTTCCGGACACATAGACATTGTAACCTCTTTTACGAATACTCAGACCGAAATCCATTGCCTTGGAAGCCCGTTCCTGTCCAATGATGCCATGTAGTGGTGCCAGTTCTTCGGTTGAGTCAAAACTCAAGCAATCCATTTCGCATGGTGCGGTCAATTGACCATAAGTAAGTTTATAGTTGTCTAAATTGATGCTCATATGTATTCCCCCCATCTTATGTGGTTGATTTTCTTTTGCCATTGAAGGAATATACCCGAATCGACAATCACAACACTTTTTTTGACATGTATTTCATGCTTTCGCCAAAACTTGTTATTTTGTCTTTCAGATTTATTCATATATTGACCTGACACTTCAAAATACCATTCATGTATTGATGAAATCTCGAACTCATGCTGTGGTCACACAAGATTCAAGTTTTCTAAAAGCATCACGCCTATATATAACAATTCAAGATCAAACCATATAATTCCTTTTGATTTATTCTGAAAATTGTTAATTTTACATGAATAATACCCTTTTGTTAGGTGTTTATTACCCTTTTGTTCAAAAAAACATAAAAAAACATTTTTTTGGTCTTCATTGCATATTTAGAACATTTTTTGTGATTTTAAATGTCTTTCCAACTTATTTTAAAGGCAAAAAAAGGTAAGCAGGAAACAGCTTACCAGAAGTTTTTATATTTTGATGAGTTCATTTTCATGAACAATGAAAAAAGGGGGCTTCATCCACTGGGCGTACTCTGTGTCCGAATGGCTTGGATTACGATGAATTATGCCAATACTTTCAATCCTCGTGTCCATTTTTTGACTTTCATAGGCTTCTTGCAGGGCTTCCATGCTGGCATGTTCTTTGGCTTGATCCTTACTTTGTGCCCAACATTCATGCAGAAGGAGTTTAACTGGTTTCAAGAAAACATCAGCCTTCACATCCGTGTCCGTTGCAATATGAAGCTTGTTATCGATGGTAATTCCAAAAGACGGCAGGGTATGATTCTGCCTTGTGATGCCAATTTGAACAGGGCCAATTTTAAACCCTTCTTCGGTATAATCCCTGCATTTAACTTGCATAGCAATTGTTTCATAACCTGTTGTTCCAAAGGGTTGCTTGGCACTATCTTCGATTATACTTTGACAAGATCTATCATAGTATGGTTTACCCGGTCCCCAAATGGTGAGCATTTTATCTTTTAAGAACTTGGGCAAGAAAAAAAGTCCCATGATATGATCCTGATGGTAATGGGTTAGAATCAGATCAACCGCCTTATACCGGTTAAGAACACTGGAAAAATCCGTTAATCTCGATAGGCCAGTGCCTGCGTCAATAAGGATTAAGCGATTGTTATACTCTATGAGTGTCGCACTTGTCTGTCTCCCAAAAGCCGGCATCCATCCTCCAGTTCCCAAAGGCCATATTTTCATTTTTTCCTCCTTACTTTAATCTATAAGCACACTGGCGTATGATTCTTTTCCTTCTTTAAATTTTTTGAATATATGTTATTTCACCACTGGCTTTAACGCCTAGATCTTTACAGATATAGTCACTTCCCCCTGGATCAATTATGCTAAAAGACTGGGTCTTAAAGCTGTACATAAAGACACCTGTGGCATACATGTCACGCGTCTCTGTCCCAGTATATAACTCGTTGGGATTCTCATTTAGATAAACAAAAAACGCCCGTCTGGTGCCCATATGGGAAGACCTGTATACTCCATTGTAGCCAGGGTTTCCTGGGTCTGAATATTTATTAAATGACCTTTCAACTGCCCCTTGCTTTCTGTTTCAATTATAAGGTGCTTATTGTCTGGTGACCACTTGGCTAGGGTCAGATTTTCAAAACGTCCTAAGAAAATGGGCAAAGCCCCCTTAGAGTCAGACCCCTCACTAGAAACCAAGTATAAATCCCCCTGATTTTTCTTTCCAGTGACCCATATAAGCCCCTTGTCTTCCTCGGGCGATTTTGAAAGTTTATACACACTATCATATGTTGATATGAGACCCTCTAAAGCTTTCATATCCAGACCGTCTGTCATGCTTTGAAAAACAAGGCGTACCAGTTCTGCGTTCTCTCTTCTAACCTGGTCACTCAGACCCGTTTCTGATGGCAAATTATTAGAAACATTTTCGAGTTCATTTATTTTATCAAGGGCCGTCGAAAGCTGAATCTTTAATTCTGATACTTCCTTTTCCAGGGTTTGAACCCGCCCCTGTTCTGCTGTAATAACCATCTCTAAGTCTTCAATCTGTGATGTTGGATCGAGTCTGGACGACTCTTCAGAACAAGCAAGTAAAGACAAGGCCACTACACATAGGGCTGTAACTTTAAATTTTGTTTTCAAATTTTTTTTTCATTTTAACACTCCACTACAAGTATTTATGGAAGATTAAATCATCCACCCATTCATTTGTTGCTTCATTAAAATGATGCATATGTACAGAACCTGTGCAGTGAAACCCTTCTTTTAAGACGGCGCTAATGGAGGAATGATTGTTGCTGTAAATATAGGCTCTTACAATTTTAATACCACGTTCTTTTAAACGGGGGTAGACCTCTTCTGCCAGTCTGTTCACCAGTCCTTCTCCCCGTCTTGACTTAAGCACCGCTGCCGACATAAAGGCACTGTGGTTTCTTCCTTCATGTCCTTGTTTTGCCTTAACAAGGGCTATTATATGGTTGGCTTCGCGCATCATAAACAAGTGCTCATGATCATTTTCAATCCACGATATAACATCCTTGATTGATGTCACATCAGCAAAGGACATCTCAGCATGTTCTTCCCTTAATCGTGTGCAAAAATCAAATAGTGCTTCTGCATCTGTCATTTTCACTTCTGAAATGTTCATATAGTCCCCCTGGTTCAAGTTTATCGTCTATATTATTTATAAGATTGTGTCTATGATAGTTTCAAATCCCTTGAGGAAGTCCCTTGTAGATTTGACCTACCTTTCTAAACTATAGGCATCTTCGACCCGCTCGCTCATGTACCGAAGTGTGTCACGAACCCCTTGATTGTAGCTTCAATAGCCATGTTTTCAGTAAAGAAGTCCAGAACCAGCATGGCTGCAAGGTCACCAATATCCTCATCCCGTTCTTCTCTAAAAAAGACTTGTATGTCTTCAATCATTCTCTTTTTGTCTCATCATCAAACTTTAATGGTCTTTTCTCATGCTTGGTCCTCCAGGTCAAATAAACTTTGTAACTTCAACTGCTTTATTTTCATAACCAAGTGAACTTGGTTAAAGGTTGCGTGATCGCGAACCAAATCGTAGACTTTTTTCGTTCGTCCATCTTGTCTTGCTGCATCAAGAATGAGCATAATCGTCTTCGTTTCAGGCAGTTGCCGACGAATATAGGCTTCATAAATTTTATAATTTTCTCCATTGATCCAGTCATAAAAATACTTCATAACAGTGGCTTCTTTGACATTCATAGTTTGTGCAATGTCTTGTATATCCATACCTTTTTCAAGACAAGTTTCGTACTGCTTAACCCGGTCCGTTTTTTGCCTTGGCTTAGTCTTGCCACTAATCCATTTCTTCCAATCAAGAACCTGTGCCATATTCATAAAAGCCTTGGCTGTCACCTGTGCATCTTCAAGGGCTCTATGGGCCCTGTCATTATGAAGAGTGAAAAAAGCCGTCAGGTCAGATAGTTTAGCTCCCGGTGTGGATATGCCCATCTCTTTCTTATAGGCTCGAAACATTCGCATCGTACAAATATATTCATTGATGGGATCTAGTCCTGCATCTTTTAAAGCATTGTTCAAAAAACGCATGTCAAATGAGGCGTTGTGAGCCACGATTAATTTGCCTCTCAAAAATCTAGAAAAGCCTTCAATAATATCTGATAAATAGGGTGCATCTTTTACCATTTCCGTGCTAATACCTGTTATTTTAGTAATTCTTCTTGATATGGGTTTACCTGGATTAACAAGTGTGCTTCTCTCATCTTTTATTTTTCCATCACGAATCCATACATATCCAATTTCTATAATGGTGTCTTCATTGCGAAGACCCGTTGTCTCAAAATCCAGTACTACAAAATCCATACTTTACCCTCTCGATATCGATTCATTTCATATGTTCCCATGTCATTATGCACAGAACATATTGTCTGGTCTTGATTATATCAAAAATCACGGTTTCAGTCTTTTCCATATGGCTTTTCTGTAAGCGGAATAAGGAAATATAACACAAATCCTAAAAAAAAGGCATAAAAAAAAGGCTGCTTGATCACAACCTTTTCATATAGAAAATCTTTTTCTCTCAGTTTATGGCTTAGGTCTTTCAATTGTCTTTAGCCAATAGATCAGGGCAATACCTGCTACAATTATTTTTAAAAGGGGTATTCTTCTATGTATATGAACATCAATGTGAAATAACCCCAGTCGCACTTGTGTTTCTGGTTGATTCCCGTTACCTGAAAAGAGGTTCATGCCTTTGATCGGTTTCATACTTGTCCTCCTTTGTGCTTTGAATCATTTGCCTGGTATGGTCTGTTATACCCCGTATAGACTTACTTACACGAAAACCCTCTAAGCCATGCGTTCGGTCTTAGAGGGTTCATATAATTTCAGCATCTAGCACTTGTGTTAAAATGACTCACTTATATAACACTTATGATATGCTTTCATTTATTCTTTGAAGAAGTCCTTTAGTTTATCAGAAAGAACATCACCAAGGGTTGCAGTTGCATCCCCATCTTGTGCAAACTCTTCCACAGCTTGTTCAACCGCCGCCGAATCATCATCAACTGCTTTGATAGACAAGCTCATGCGCTGGTCGCCTGGTTTGATGTCAAGAATACGAACTTCAACCTTTTGACCTGCTTGAAGAGCATCCTTAGGGTGTTTTATGTGTTCATTGGAAATTTCAGAAACGTGAACAAGACCTTCAACCCCTGATTCAAGAGCAACAAATGCACCAAAATCAGCCACACGGACAACTGTGCCTTCAACCACATCGTTGACATTGTGGTAAGCGTTGATATTATCCCAAGGATTGTCCTGTACATTAAGAACTTTCAGTGAAAGTCTATTCTTTTCCTTATCCACACTTAGAATTTCAACATCCACTTGGTCGCCAATGCTAACCACTTCACTTGGGTGCTTCACGCGCTTCCAGCTCAGTTGAGAAACGTGAGCCAGGCCGTCAAGTCCACCAATATCAATAAAAGCACCAAACTTTTCAAGACGTTTAACCTCGCCCTTCATTGTGTCACCCGGTAGAAGTGTGTCCCAAAGTTTTGCACGCTTTTCCTTTAACTCACCCTGTTCCACTTCTCTACGAGAAAGCACAACATTCTTCTTTTCTTTGTTCAGTTCGATGATTTTTACATTAAGTTCCTGACCCACAAAGGATTCAAGATCTTCAACATAGGCCACGGAAAGCTGAGACGCTGGAATAAATGCACGCACACCCTTTACAAAGGCTACAGCGCCACCCTTTACAGTTTCTTTAACTGTAATGTCCATTGTTTTCCATTTTCAAATGCTTCAGCCAGTTCGTCCCAACCACAACTTGGTCTGCACGTTTTTTGAAAGCACCACATTGCCCTCGCCATCGTCAGCCTTTAATACATACACATCAATTTCGTCGCCTTCAGAAACGATTTGTGATGGCTCTTTGCCACTTTCTGAAGTGAGTTCATTTTTCGTAATAATACCATCCGACATATGTCCAATGTTTACAATTACGTCTTCCTCACCTACAGTCATAACTGTGCCTTTTAGAATTGCACCTTTTTCCAGTTTTGTCATAGACTTATCAATTTCATCCATGAACTGGTTCATATCCTGCTGATCTGTCATTTTACACTCTCCTTGATAAATATTTATGATGAACTTATATATTTACGTTGTATCTTCAAGATAACACATATAAATTGATATATGCTATCTTGAAAATCCCGATTGCCTTTATAAGCCCACGCTACTATTATAACAAATAATCTGATAATTCCACTTGAAAAATGGTATAATAATAGAATTTTAACAAGATAAAGTTTTATTTTTTGTATAAAACATCCATACTATATCTATAAGTACAATCTCAAGTCTGCCCTTTGAGACCAATATCAATCAAAAAATCCTTTTAGGACCATACTAAAGCGCGACTGGATGAAATCGTGCTTTACAGAATTAGGGGTTTAATAAAGGTTAAAGTAGAGCTTTTAATAGATGTTTAAAAAAGCCAATCAAGGACAGGAGGCCTGTCGCTTCATTGGCTTTTTCTCTTTACTTCATTATACAGATAAATTATCCCAATATAAATTCTGAAATAGGTCGTCCTGGAGGAACGATTGGATAGACGTCTTCATTTTTTTTCAATGTGACAATCTATAAGAACCGGCGCGGTCCCGTGCCCCTGCCAAGCCATAGCCCATTCCAGCTCTTTATCATTTGTGACCTTGAAACCTTTTATTCCATAAGCCTCAACAAGTTTAACATAATCAGTTTCATTTCCAATGCAAGTCTGTGCATACCTTTCATTTTGAAAAAGCTTCTGCCACTGTCTAACCATGCCAAGGGCACCGTTATTCATAAGCACTATGGTCACAGGAATATTTTCAGCTGCAAGCGTGGACAGCTCATTACAATTCATTCTAAAACTGCCATCTCCCGTCACAAGGACAACATGTTCGTCTTTGTTGCCCACTTTTGCCCCAATGGCAGCACCAAGACCATACCCCATGGTTCCAAGACCACCTGAAGTTAAGAACTGTCTTGTTCTATTAAAAGGCCAGTACTGGGCTGTCCACATTTGATGTTGGCCTACATCTGTTGCGACAATAGCGTCTCCAACTCTTTGTGGACAGCTTCAAGGATGCTCTTCGGACTCACACTTTCATCAATAAATTGAATGGACTTCTTCTGGCTGTTAATTCTATCTTTCCACGCACTTCGATCACAAGCATCAATTGAATAAGCTAATGATTTCAACCAGACCTCTAAATCTCCACACAGGCTTAGATCAGCTTTCATATTTTTATCAAATTCCGTTTTATCAATATCAATATGAATAATTTTGCCTGTCTGGCAAAGGCATCTGGATTGCCAATAACCCTGTCGCTAAAGCGAGCCCCACTGCAATAATGAGATCACTCTCCATGACCGCTGTGTTGGTTTCGGAAAATCCATGCATGCCCACAAGACCATAGGAAAGTTCATGGCTTCTTGGGATGGATCCTAGTCCCATGAGTGTGTTGACCACAGGAATGTCACCCTTTTCTGCCAGAAACATGAGGCTCTTTTCTGCACTTCCTAGTGCCACACCGCCTCCTGCATAAATCACAGGGCTCCTAGATTCATCGACCCATTTGACTGCCAGGTCAAGGTCGCCCTCAATTTTAAGCGTGCCCTGCACCTCTTTCATGGCAGGATCAGCAGGTGTAAAGTTTGTCTTTTCAATAAAAACATCCTTTGTAATATCCACTAGAACTGGTCCCGGCCGGCCTGTCACAGCAATACTCATAGCTTCTTCTAGGACGCCAGCAAGCTCATTGACATCACGCACTAAATAGCTGTGCTTGGTGATCGGCAGAGTCATACCAGTAATGTCAATTTCTTGAAAGGAATCCTTTCCCAGAAGAACACTAGGCACTTGACCCGTTATGACAAGGAGGGGCACAGAATCCATATAGGCTGTGGCAATTCCCGTCACTGTGTTGGTTGCCCCTGGACCTGATGTGGCAAAGCATACGCCTAGTTTGCCAGTTGAACGGGCATAACCATCGGCTGCATGCACAGCCCCTTGCTCATGCGCCGCACGAACATGGGTGAAGCAGTCCATTTGATCATACAAGGCATCATAAAGTGGAATGACTGCACCGCCAGGATAGCCAAATAGTGTATTTACGTCATGGGTTTTTAAGCATTCCAGTAAAATTTCTGCCCCCGTTAACTGCATTTCTACTCCCCCTTGTTACCTGTACGTCGCCCCTAAATCAGCTGAAGATACAAGTTTTCTATACCTTTTCAGATAGCCCTTTGCTGGTTTGTCGGGCTGAATCCAGTTTTTACGTCTTTCATTTAAAATTTCATCTGTCACATCCAAATGAATACGCCCATTTGCAATATCAATTTCCACCCGGTCTCCCTCTTCTATAAAGGCAATGGGACCGGCCTCCCAAGCTTCGGGAGACACGTGTCCAATGGCTGCTCCCCGGCTGCCACCAGAAAACCGACCATCTGTGATTAGAGCCACACTGGAATCAAGACCCATACCCCCAAGGGCTGCTGTTGGTGAAAGCATTTCCCGCATGCCTGGCCCACCTTTTGGACCTTCATACCTGACAATGATCACATCGCCCTCTTTTATTTCACCATCTAATATGGCCTTATAACATGTTTCTTCTGAATCAAAAACACGGGCTGGACCTGTGTGCTGCATCATTTCAGGCAGGACGGCTGACTGTTTAACCACAGCGCCGTCAGGGGCAATGTTGCCCCTGAGTACTTTTATGCCCCCTTCTTGAGCAAAAGGGGTATCTATTGAGCGAATCACATCACTTTTTCTTTCTATAAATCTTTCTCCAATGGTTCGACCATCAACTGTTAAGCATTCTGTATTCAGAAGTCTCTTTTTATTAAGTTCGTTCATGACAGCCCCAATGCCACCTGCATAATATAAATCTTCAATGTGGTCTGTCCCTGCCGGGGACAACTTACAAAGATTTGGTGTTTCTCCACTGATTTTATCAATCCATGTCAGGGGAATATCCACACCCATTTCCCGGGCAATAGCCGTTAAGTGCAGGACTGTGTTTGTGGAACAGCCAAGGGCCATATCAACAGTCAGAGCATTTTCAAAGGCGTCTTCAGTCATAATCATTTCCGGTGTGTCACCATCTTCTATCATACGCATAACTTGGTGACCCGCCTCTTTGGCAAGACGCACCCTCTCAGCAAACACTGATGGGATCGTACCATTGCCTGACAAGCCCATGCCTAGGACTTCAGCCATGCAGTTCATGGAGTTTGCCGTGAACATACCCGCACAAGACCCACATCCTGGGCAAGCGTCAGATTCAATTTGACCGAGGTCTTCTTCAGACAGACGTCCTGCTTTACCGCCCCAACACCTTCAAAGACTGTGATCAAGTCTGACTTGCCTGTGGCATTTCGGCCTGCGAGCATTGGTCCACCAGAAAGTATAAGACTTGGCACATTCAGTCGAGCGGCTGCCATAAGTGCTGCAGGAACTGTTTTATCACAGTTTGGAACAAGGACCATGCCATCAAGGGCATGGGCTGTCATCATGACTTCCACTGAATCGCAGATAATTTCTCGGCTGGCAAGGGAGTATTTCATACCTTCATGGTTCATGGCAAGTCCATCACAAACCGCAATCATTGGAAACTCCACCGGGGTGCCTCCCGCTGCTAAAATCCCCTTTTAACAGCTTCTACTATGGGTTTGAGTCCTATATGGCCTGGTACGATTTCATTGTAACCGCTTACCACACCAACTATGGGTTTTCTATTTCACGGTCGGTCATGCCTAGTGCTTTTAGCAAGGACCTATGTGGGGCTTTTTCAATGCCTTTTTTATGTTATTGCTTTTCATATTGTCGACTCCTTGTGGTGTGCCTAGTATTACTGGTCTTTGATCCAGCTCATCATACGGCGTAGATTTTTACCCACATCAACCATAGGGTGTTCAAGCTCGTCTTCTTTAATGCGGTTGTAAAGCGGTCTGCCATTTTTATTCTCTGTCAGCCATTCTCTCGCAAATGTTCCGTCTTGAATTTCTGACAGAACAGACTTCATCTCTTGGCGTGTGTCTTTTGTGATAATTCTCTTGCCGACCATAAAATCACCATACTCAGCTGTGTCACTGATGGAGTAGCGCATCTTTTCAAATCCGCCCTCATACAGTAGGTCGACAATGAGTTTCATTTCGTGTAAGCACTCAAAATATGCAACTTCCGGCTGATAGCCTGCTTCAACAAGGGTATCAAAGCCTGCCTTGATTAGCTCTGTGGCACCACCGCAAAGGACAGCCTGCTCACCGAAAAGGTCTGTTTCTGTTTCCTCTTTGAATGTGGTTTCAAGCAGACCAGCTCTTGTAGAACCAATGCCCTTTGCATAAGCCATAGCAAGTTCCCTTGCCTTACCGCTGTAATCTTGATGAACAGCAAAGAGTGCAGGAACACCCTTACCATCTTCATAAACACGACGCACCAAGTGGCCTGGTCCTTTTGGAGCAACCATGAAAAACGTCCACATCTGCAGGCGGGTCAATTTGATCAAAGTGAATATTAAATCCATGAGCAAAAGCTAGGGCGTTGCCCGGCTCTAAGCCCTGCTTGACAGACTTGTTATAAACGTCCCCTTGTTTTCATCCGGAATGAGCATCATAACAAGATCAGAGCGTTTTGCCGCTTCATCCACAGATGTGACTGTGAATCCATCATTCAGGGCTTTGTCCACTGATTTTGAACCTTCATAAAGCCCTATCACCACTTTAACGCCAGAGTCTTTTAGGTTTTTTGCATGTGCATGACCCTGACTACCATACCCGATGATTGCCACGGTCTTGCCTTCAAGTGCTTGTAGAGAACTGTCCTGATCGTAATACATTTTCATTTTCATACCCTCCTAAAGGTCATCCCTTGATTCTTTATCTTTATAAACTTGGGTCTTTGTCCTGTATGGTTTATGATCCATGTCACTGAGGTCATTTAACTCACAAACTTGCTGGGCAACGTTATAGCATTTTAATGCCACTCACGCCATAGACCTTTTCCATTTGGTGCACTGCGCGCCGTGTCAGATCACCATCACCATCAAGGGTTAGAGTGAGTTCTGATCCCGCCTTTCCGCTTAGATCTCGCATTTCGACATCCAGCACATAAAACTCTTTGCGCCTGAGTGTGCCTACCACTCTGAGCATCGTATTCACGCCATCTTCCAGTTTTGCAGTCACTTGAGTCCTCATCGAACCCCTCCTTTTTTAGCAATCTTTAATTCACGCAATATTCTGTCTTTAATGCGTTGGGGAAAAGCATCTCACTTACCAAGGTGTACTCATTCTCCCGTCTGCTTTTGCCTACCTGCTTTTCTTTTTTTTTGCAAGTCTTTATAAAACAAAAGCTCCCTCATCTCCACGAACATATCGTTCATAGAGATGAGGGAGCCTTCCCACATGGTACCACTCTAATTCACAGTTTACACTGCCTTGGTTCAGATCGGCCAAACTTTTAGCGAATCCTATTCTCTGTAACGGGAGATCCCGTCTTTGCCTACTTCTTTTCAACAAAGCCGCTCAGAAGCTACTAATCATTTCGTGTCACCGCCGGATTTCCACCAAGACCAGCTCTCTATGTGTGAGTGACAAAACTTTCCTCTTCTTCACTGCGTTTAAAATGCTTATATTCTATTTTGATACATAATTATACGGTTTGTGTTCGTCTAGCTAGGGACGTTTCCTCACGGTTCGCGTTACCACCCTAGTTGCATTCCGTTTTATCGGGAATACCTCTTGTTTCAAATCGGCTCATATAGATATATAAGCGAATTCTAGCCCGATAACGAGGGCAAACGTTCAGGTCTACTCACGAATTTTTTGACCTGTCTGCTCAGGAGTGATCATTCAACTTCTGCACGCCGTTAGCTTCTCACCATCGCTAACTCTCTGAAGTCCGTGTTTTTCAGAAATCTTAATCTCCATCGACGCATTTTATAATGTGCTCGATTTATTTACCATCTTGGAACAGAATTGTTCGTCGATTTGTTGATACTGATTATACGAGTCTCACCTCCCTATGTCAACAGAAATATGAAATAAATTAAATATTTTGAATGCTTATAATTCATGTTGAATAAATTTTCTCTGTTTTCATATGTGTCAATCCTTTGAGTCGTCAATAGGGCAACGTTTTTCATAATGCAATCATCCTGTGATTGATTTTCTTTATGGTTAGGGTATTTTCCTTTTCAAAATTTGAATACTCAAATTTATAAAAGCATGGCTTCATGATTTTCATCTGAGAGGGCTTGAAGAAGGTGGGCGTATTCCCTAGGACTCCCTAGTTCTTTAGGCGGTGTTATCCCCATAGCATCCACACAGATAGGATATGCGTTTTTCATATCTGGTGCCATATAGGCTTCCACTTTCACATCAAATGTCCACTTGTCCACTATGTCTTGTTTCATTTCTATACGGTCTCCTGGTTCTAGGTTAAAGACAAAGAGGCGGGTCGTTATGCTGTTTAGACATTCTTTTAATACATCAATATGAGAGTGCCGCTGGCACACCGTGATGCCTCTTACCTTGAAAGCACTAAACTTTGACAGGGGCCAACCAAAAGCTATATCAACGGTTTTCTGTAACTGCATAAAGGTCATCGTGTCTTCCACCAAAATTCGTCTCCAGACTGGCGGTTTAACCCCTTCTTAGGGAAACTTTAAGTTGATATACCTTTGCCATAGAACCATCCCCCTTTTATCATTTCTAGAGTATTATTTTAATCAAATGCAAAGCCCTCACCTAGAACTTCTTTGATATTGGAAGCTGTCACAAATGCCATTTTATCTTGTTGATGCACATATTGTTTGAGTCTCACGAATTCTCGTCGAGATAAAATACTGTTCACGACGGCCTTTTCTTCTCCTGAGTATGCCCCTTGTGCCCTATAAAGCGTTGCACCCCGTTCTAAATCCTCTAAAATGAACTTTTGTATTTGCTTATAGTCTTTAGAAATAACGGACACACTTATTTTTCTGTTTTAATCTTTCAATGAGATTGTCAATCACAGCCGCATTTATGACAATCCCAAGAACAGCATACATCCCCAAGACGGGCCCGAATGCCATGCCTGCCATAAGTGTCACTAGAAAATCCGACAGCAATAGTGACTTGCCAATGTCTATCTTAAACATTCTGTTAAGAATCTTGGCAATTATATCCGTCCCACCTGTTGATGCATTTTGATGAAAGAGGATGCCCATGCCTATGCCCTGAATAACAATGCCGTAAATGAGGTTGATCATTAAATCTGAAACAAGAGGGGCTGATAAAGGCGTGAGTCCTTCCAGCAAGGCAATAAGCCCGGTAAGAGCAAAACTAGAATAGATTGTATTGGCTCCAAACTCTTTCCCAATGAGAAGAAAGGCCAGTACAAACAGAAGAATATTCATAATAAACATGCATGTTCCTATGCTTATAAAGGGCAGGTAGGCATTAACGACCATAGCGAATCCCGTTACGCCACCCACAGCTAAAATTTGCAGGAATTAGAAAGTAATGAAGACCTACAGCTGTTGCAAGAATGCCTATGTTCAATATGGCAAAATCCCTAATTTTTTTCATGAAACAACCTCCTTTGAGATTGAATGGATGCCAGGCATAGGCGATGAATGAAGGGTTAATTAAATCATCGCCTGGCCAGTGCCTAACATCGTTGAATTATTCGCGCATTTTGCGCCATTTAGAAGAGGGGACTGCTTCGTTGCAGCCAAAAGTTGCGTCTTTGCAACTCATTTTCAGCGCCTTACAAAATAGCAATGACCAGCCATCACTATACCCTATATAGATGATTTGCTCCTTGGTCTCTACACACGGTATAGTGATGGTTCATCGCTTTATTTTGCAGTCACTTTATCTATATATAAATCGGGTGATGTCCATCTTATTTTCCATCTTAGTTCCCTTCTTATTACCCCTTCATACTGCCTGTTTTCATGTATCTGTCATGCCAGCTTAGAGCCTGACCAATAATATGTGGGGTATGCTTAAAGCGCCCATCCTTGGCCTTGTTGAAATAGGCATGGAGATCTTTTTTTATAATCTGGATGGGCACAATTTTCTATAATCACCCACGCCCGCTCTTTTGGACTTAATCCACGAAGATCAGCAACGCCTTGGTCTGTGATGATGACCATTACATCATGTTCTGTATGATCACAGTGAGACACCATAGGAACTACGGCTGAAATGTCTCCCCCCTTTGCCACTGAAGGTGTGGTGAAAATAGAAATAGAGCCATTACGGGTAAAGTCTCCAGACCCACCAATACCATTCATCATCCTTGATCCCATAATGTTTGTGGAATTGACATTGCCGTAAATATCAACTTCAATGGCTGTATTGATGGCAATGACACCCAGTCTCCTAATAACTTCTGGATGGTTGGAAATCTCCTGTGGTCGTAGAATGATTTTCTCCCTGTAAAAGTCAATATTGTCTTGGAATCTTTTTAAACCGGTTTCAGATGGCGTGATAGAAGTGCCCGAAGCCACAGAAACCTTGCCACTATCTAGGAGGTCCAGCATGGAATCCTGGATGACCTCTGTATAACACACCAAGTCATGAAATTCTGAATGGTTCAGACCTGAAAGAACTGCGTTTGCAACACTGCCAACACCCGACTGTATTGGCAAAAGTGTGTGGTCTAGCCTGCCGGTTCTAACCTCATTCCTTAAAACTCAATAAAGGTTATTCGAAATTTTTGCGATGTCTCATCCACTTGTGAAAGGGGTCTGACATTGTCTTGAATGTCCGAATACACTATGGCAGCAATTTTGTCAGGATGACACGGGATGGAGATTTCCCCAATCCTATCCTCTGTTTTAAAAATTGGGATAGGCGCTTTGAGAGGGGCTTTTGCGGCATATAAATATCATGCATCCCTTCCAGTTGAAGAGGCTGGGCTGTATTGATTTCTATAATAACCTTTTCTGCCATATCCACATATGTTGGAGTTGCCCCAACAGAAGTGGTCGGAATAATATTCCCCTCTTCTGTGATTGCAAGGGCCTCAACAATAGCCACATCAATAGCCCCTAAGAATCCAAGTTTTGTATAGTTGGGAACGTGGCTAAGGTGCATGTCCAAGTAATTGCACTTGCCATCATTTGTATGCTTTCTAAGAGATTCATTGGTCTGATAGGGCAAGCGTTTGTCAATTAAGCCTGCTCTGGCCCATGCCCCGTCAAGTTCGTCTCCCACTGATGCCCCTGTCATAAGATTGACTTTAATATCTAAGTTTTCATCTTCTTTTCTCCTGGCGAGTGCCAGAGGTACCGCCTTTGGATAGCCAGAAGGGGTAAAACCAGAAGTGGCAATTGTCATACCATCTTCAATCAACCAAACAGCTTCATCTGCTTTCACCACTTTTATCAAGCAAGGATTGGCATCTTATTCTATTTTCAATGTTTTTAATTTCTTTTTTATTTTCAGTCATTATATACTCCTTTAAACCAGGTAGGTCATTAGTCTGTAAACATAATCATCGATATTAAGGCAACTGGTATGTGGCTCCGTAACCAGCCGCCACTTCATCTGATTGACAGGATTCCAGTGCCGCCGCAAGTCCGGGAGTGCTTGTCATTCCACCACATATGGCCCCTGCTAAAACGATCCAATTCATTTTCATAAAATATCGTCCTATAATTATACCCGTTGCCATGGCTGCAAGTGCGCTGATTAGGGCTGCGCTTAAGTAAACCAGGCCCTCTGACGCAGTTGCATAGTTGAACCAACACACTGTATATAAAATATCACAGTGCCAAGCCTACAAATAAAACTGCCGGAACTTCCCAGCTTTAATCCTCTAA
>LQAG01000028.1_pt1 | contig 91009 bp, 121 predicted proteins | sample 1535801 | NCBI WGS metagenome assembly LQAG01 (sample SAMN04331584, study PRJNA305678) | bioreactor metagenome | isolation source: bioreactor_3 inoculated with Wadden Sea sediment 1st replicate of a... | place: Germany:Bremen
GCGCGCCGGGGCTGGTTGAGTTAGCCGGATCTTTCTTAGCTGCCTATACGGCAGTGAACCTCAATACGTTTAACAATGTCAGGATTTGTTATTTCTTAGCTGCCTATACGGCAGTGAACTACAAGTAGAAACACCTAACTATTTATTTATCAAAGAGCATTTCCTCAAAACCGAAATTCACCTTTTTAAAACAGCCCTCCCCCTTAGTAAGTAAAATCAGGCAGTTGGAAGCCATACCAAAAAATAGGTTAGAACCATGGTACAGTTGCGTTCTTACTCAACCCATAACAATTGAAAGTACCGGCAATAGCACCTCCTGCCCCAATTTTCTGCCTGATGAAAAGGGGGAAATTTTGTCTTGTCGAGAGGCTATTCAATTGAAAAATGGATTATCCAGCATTTTCCGTTTGGCCATCAAAACTTCCGCATCTTCAACTGTTATAGATTCACGTTTAACAGCTCTGCGTAATCTAGCAGCCGTCAGCTTCGACTGGACTCTCTGAACATTGGCATGTTGTACATCTTCAGGCACATTTTTTACTTCTGAAACTTCGGTATAATCCCTCAACCCTTTTAGCCAAGGCTGTTCCATCAGTTTTTCAAGAGAAGGCAACGTAGAATGCAGCCGCAATAAACTACCAGGGCCTTTACCCGCACCAGGAAAACTGACCCCTATATCCCCCTCACTCACGTCAACAAGTATCCTGTGCAACTTGGAGAACAATGCATTCATCAACGTTGCTTCCTTAAATTCAGGATCGCAAAGAACTCGTATATCTATATAATGATCCATACATCCTCCTTAATCAGCCTTACCAAACACGCCACCACGGATCAGTGTCGCAATCACATAATGCTGCTGCTCAACCTCTGGTATTTTGTCTTTAACAATCCAGTCATCCAACAGGGTATAAAAATCCAGTTTATCTTTAGGTTGACGATATGCCTTCCCCCCGATTAGTGACTGATCCATAAGGCTCAACGGCAATAGGACCAATTTTATCAGCTTCAGAATACCAGGTATCAATAGTACGAAGAGCATTGCCAATCTTTTGTGAATGAATAGCTGCTGTCTTCTGGACATCATAAAGAACCTTGCTTTTGTCAGCCCTACCCTTATCAAGAATCAGTTCTTGTGATGGAAAAACCTCTTGCCCCTGTCCCAAGCGAACAAATGCATCAACGCGCACAAAGGCAAAACCATCACCATTCAGACCCTGCTCAATCACTTGGCCTAATGTCTTCAAATCTCCCTCTGGATTAGAAAATTGCCGAAGATTAAAATTATCACTATTGAAGCACCAGCTCTGATCCCTATGAGTCACGTGTATTTCGACAGCTTCCGCCCTACTCGATTACGCCATAGAAACGACCATTGGCAATATTTTCAGCATAACGATTGGCCAGAGGCCTAAAGCCCTGCTGCTCTATATACCCACTTATTTTTCAGCCAATGCCTGTTGATACTCGGGATTGTTGCAGGATGACGGTACTAAACCGCTAATGACTCGCAAAGTAAAACTTACTTTCAAGGTATCAGCTTCAAAAGGCAATGAAGCAACATCCACCCGCTGGAGATTGGCTTTTTGAATTTCTGCATCCACCTTCACCGGATCATTACCAATAGCTGCCTTCATTCGATTAGAAATCGTGCCGCGGACATCTTTCTGTTCGACCGTTACAGGTTGCCATTGCTTGCCGTCCTTACGTTCATCCCAATTCCCAGCAAACATCAAGGCATCTGAGGGGTTCAACCTGCGATCAAAAGCGAGAACGGATGCGGTTTGTAGCTTTGCCATAAAAATCTCCTTTGTTATAGGTTATGAATTGTCTTTAGAAATAAACTGATAATTGTTTGACACAGATACCAATCACCCTGACGTTGATAGTGCCAAAAATCTGCGCTATATCCTTAACACGATGAGGACTCAGCCACTGGCCAATGGAATAGATAGATTCGACAAAACGGAAAGGTGTTTCTGAATCCCGAGTATAGGCAACCTCCCCGGCTTCATAGAGGGGAGAAATCGCTTTATACCCGGTCATAATGGGAACAAGCCAGCCCTGTGCCGGCTTGTCGACTTTCTTCCAATCGGCAGAAGTGCTTTCGTTGGGCACCTCAACTTCTTTCAACTGTGGCTGTGCTTTATATTTAATAGCTGAAAAATCAAGCCAGGCATCCAGCAACTCAGCATCCAGCTGCTTCTTTTTAAGCTGCTTGAAATGTTCCACAAGTAATTCTTTGCGATCGACCAGCAGGAATCCCGGTAGCATTTTCAGCATTAAACGACGCAATGTCTTATCTCTTTGCTCTGATGCTTCCGCCAACGGAAGAAACTCAACCTGACCAATTTCCAGGATAGTTCCACCAGCCAGACGCATCGTATATATCTTTTTTTCAGTTGCGTTTCGAATAGCTGCTTGTCTTGCTGTCCATCATCCGTATCAAAATCGATGCTGTTAATCGTAAAATCACACTCAATGACAAGTGAAACATCCAAATGAACACGACCCTCTTCATTGAAAGGGGCAGTTTTGCCATCTTTTGTCAGAGGATTTCGGGTGAGTGAAAAAGATACTCACCATAGCCAAAAGGTTTGTTGGCCTGGACTTGATGTTGATGGCAGATCACGGCGCAACCACCGAGATCGACATTGTGCTCGGCTCGCACAAAACGCGATAAGGCGTGGTTGAAGCCTAAAAAATGGGTAATTGCCGGGAAGCCCCAGGTTAAACCGGAGATAGCATTGGCATTTTGCACCTGAATATGTTTGAGAACGAGAAGTGCTTTCATGCAGTCACCTCCAAATCTTCTCTGAGCAAAGCCAGTTTCCGTTTGAGTAGCCGTGTCCACTCATGGTGACTATGATCATCTGGAAAGAGCTTTCTGACATATGGCCGATTTTATGATTCAACCAACTGGCAAACTGCCTGGCGATTTCAAGCTGCCAATCATTGCGTTCCCGCTCAATCCTGAAATCCTCATCCAGCGAACAACGATAGGGGTCGAGCCAAAGCTGCTCAGCGCGGCTCAAATCACACTCACCACTCCAACCAGCATGTTCTTTCAAATTCTGAATTTCAGCTGCATAGATCAACAGTGTATCGATCAGTTCATCGACCAATTCACCGCGAAAATCGCGACGTTCTTTGATACTGGGTTGTTTATAGATGCGTTCCAGATAATGTTTGAGAAAAGCTGCCGCTTTACGCGACCGGCGAGTGTATCCCCGCCAAAAAGAATTTTTCCCGTTCACAGGAGGCTTGAGTTGAGGTTCCCAGACCGGAGGCTGACAAGAGAGAAGAAAACCCCGACCATATCGGCTTGTATTAAGCTTGGAAATATTTTGAGGCTTAGTCCCCCAAAATTCTGCTGAGCCAAATTAGGAAAAGAAACAACAGGACAAGCGTGATACAAACTGTTTTTCTGGCTTTTCGGGCGGTTTTGGATTCCTCTGCATAAGCGGCATGAGTCAATCTCAGATATAATGCCTGACTCAACGATGATGCATAGAGCGGACAAAGGAGATGATACCCATCATAAACAGGATAGTAGAGCTGTTTTGATAATTGGCCGGAATTCAGGTTTTTGCTTTCCAACGCTTCAGAAAAACCATCAAACCACGTCTGATACTGCTTATCTGATATAGCCAATGCTTTCAGTGTTTCACTGCACCCCGTTGATATTTCATCCAGTAGAGAAACACCATCAGCGCTTAATTGCAGAAGCCCAGCAACATCCATTGCAGCGGCATTGCCAATGACATCAATGACCATCTCCTGCAGAGAAGATGAGCAAAGATGGCTTTCTGCTTGTTCAATACCCTCCCCTTTCTTACACAAAATCCCAATGCTTCGGGTATCGGAATGCGTATATTTTGGTGCGTGGGTCACAAGATTGATTTGCTTAGCCCGGTTGGCAGCATCTGTTAACCAGTTGTTAATTTGATATTTTTCACTTAGCAGGCCTCGCTCTTCTGATAATCGCTCTTCGACATCAGTTAATTCATCAGGAGAGGCTTCACGCTTCAACTTTTCAACGTATTTTTCAAAAATCTCAATTTTATTGATAGCTCTACCATTGACATAGCTCTTAACTTTACTTTGAAGTGAATCCACGAGGCATCTCCTTTCGAGTTCAACTTTCCAACATTATTTTTACTATTGTCCTTTTTATCGCAAGCGTTACCATTATCACAGGACTCAATCTCTCCCCGAAGAGCATCCATATCTTCTTCCTTCTGAACAGTCATTAAGTGAAGACTAACAACACAAACAGAAATTTACAACCTATGGTGTTTGATTAAAATTAATTCTATATTCTTTCAATAGACAAAAACCTCAAAAACAAGCTATAAAGCAAAAGTTAATAACTACTGGAATGTAGCTTAGAAATATGGTGTCTGCTTAAACATCTATTTCCTTCACTGCCGAACAGGCAGACGATCTAGTGAAAACTGGCAAATATCCCCAGGGATTGGTGATAAAGCCATTGCCGCGACGTCTCACGTAATCGCAACTCCGTAAAACGGCGGGAACATTGCGCCAGTTCTATCTCCTCACTATCTGCAAGCTCACTAATCAATTCGACAATATCGCATTTGATCCATGGACTTACTCTGTTGCAATGACAACTCAATTCGCTTAAATCGTGACTCCTGTTCAATAGGCAGGCCATCCGGCCGGATAAGATGAAATCTCGGTTCCTCCGTCTCATCAGCCTGGTAAAGGACAAACAACTCTTCTGGCAATGATTTGCGAAATGGTGTCTGGCGCTGCATCTCAAAACACCAACTGGGATTATACTTCCACCATAAAGAGGCATTAAATGGCATCCGTATATGGCCAAAAAGTCGTGCATCTAAATGAGTGTGTTCCAGATCAACCAGATTGGTTTGTGGTTCCAATCTCCGCCGTGGCTGGATGCGCGGAATAGCACTGATTTCCTGATATTGACCGGGCTGTAAGAGATCATTTAATTCCTTAGTTTCCAAGTTGAAAATACTCGACTCAAACCCCGGCTTCCGGTACGCGACCTGCTGGCCCTGTAAGGCGCGAACATTTTTATTCCATATTAAAAGGTTTGGTTCCGTTGGGACCATTTGCCGATGACGCTGAATCCGACCTGCCAGTTGAATCAGCGAACGCATGGAACTTGGCTCGGCGATAGCCCAATCATAATCATGATCGCGACCGACTTCTGCGACTGAAGTCCCTAAAACTACGAAGAGGTGATGCTGCTCCGGGTAAGACTTTAATGCTCCGCGAATAAGTGGGTTTTCCCATATGGCCTGAGAATCATTGCGATCCAAAGTTGTGTCCAGCACTTCTTCAATGCGCGAACGCACCAGCAGAGGGTACTGACTATGATAAACGCAGAAATGAAGACGATAATTTTTTGGAGGCTCCAGATTTATCAAGTTGTGCGCAACGGCAACCATCGGATTGATGTTGGCCATACGGATCAAACCGCAGGAAATTGTTTTTTTCGATTTTGGATGGGATTGGTGATGCTGTTGATGAAGAGAAAAAATCTGTGAGTGCAGACTGGCAGAAACGGTTGAAATAACATCATCACTTTCTACGGAAGGAGATGCCACTGGCAACAATCGCACTTGACGTAAAGGCCGCCCCCGGCTTTGTAATTTCACAACCCGCTTGTCGATAAAAGCGGCATGATTGGTTACAAAGTCACAGCTCTGATGATGATCGACCTGCATAGTCCCAAACTCATCAAACCAGGCACAACATACAGGCATTGCTTGTCCCGGCTCACCGCAGGCACGATTATACTCGTTGCGCCCAGCCAAATATGCTTCAAACAAAGCCTGAAGCAACGAAGGTGGCAAGGTTGCTGATGACAACAGCACACGCGATCCCAGCATTCCGGCAAAATTGACCAGACGGCAGAGTGCAGGGAGATCTTCCAGACTGAAATCATCAGGTTCATCCAGTACTAAATCGGATGTAAGCAAGCGCAGCATCGGCCAATCTGCTTGCCACCACGCCCTCCTTCTGTAGCAGGCATCAGGTAATCGATAGTACTGACAAGGACCGGAGCACTGACAAGCTGGTGCAGTTTAGGAGAACGCTGCAACCATTCTTTCAATGCACCATCATCAAGGCTACCTTCATAAACCAGATGCTGGCTTTCACTGAGAACACCTCCAGAGGATTCACTCCCACTTAATTCCTCTGCCGTATTTTCATCCTGCCTTCTTTCATGCAATGTTCTTGTAGCCTGAGAACCAATAAGCACAGCCAAGTCTTCAGCATCAAGCTTCAGCTTATGTCTAAAATCATCTCCAGTCTGCAACGTCAGAGCTCGTAACCCCAAAGCCACATTGAAACGACAGCCCTGTTTCTCATTGGACAAACCATACATGATACGCGCATTTGCAAAGGTTTTACCACACCCGGTCGATGCCATATTAATGCCGAAAAACCCCTGTTTTTCGGTTTTATGAGCAATACTATTAGCAAGGTCAAAGGCTTTATCCTGCCAGCGAAATTGAGAATTATGGACTCTTTTTTTCAATACTTTCAGGCGGGTAATCGATGGCAAATTATGCTGAAGACTTGGCAGCCTTCTGGCCATGAGAAAGGCATAGTGACCAACTCCGACATTGTGCTCATCCAGTTTCTGTTTAGGCAGCGCTGTCTGACGGTCAGTATTTGCAACAGGCCTATATGAAGGGTCTTGCCATAGTAAAGTAGGGTCAGAGGCCGAGTAACAATGATCGCTCAACATGAGGACGAGACGAGCTATATGGCTGGTAAAACGATCATCAATCCACACGGAATCGAACAGCTTTTCATGTTGCAGCGCTCGCTTTGCAAGACTATGAGCCTTACTGCACCAACAATGACTTGCCAATGGCGTCTTCTTCGAGAAATCACGGAGGGCTTTCCAATCTGCTTGTGTCCAATCGTCTTTGTAGATTTGAGGAGAGTTCCATCCTACCCTGAACTGTTTGCCACTGATCCAGCTGTCAATTTCGCTTGAATAGGTTTCACTTCCCTGTTGGGGCGGCAATTGAGGCAATCGATGATGGCAGACGATCAACCAGCCAATGACCAGAGCAACATGTCTGTTTAAAACAGCTTTGAATGGGTTTTTTGATTTATCAGCGTTATCCTCTTCCAGGCGGGAAATAATCTCTACTTCAAATTCTGGTGTTACCTCTTTGAGCTGTTCCAACCATTGTCGATCAGAGCAGCCACCTACAAAAGCAAAAATAGTCGTAAACTCAGCCATTCATGGCGAATCGGTTCACTGATTTTACCTGAATAACCAGGTGTTAACTTTTTCTGAAAAAGAGCATTCGCTTTGCCAAAATCGTGGAAAAGTCCAGCAATGGCTGCTAACAGAGCGATCACTTCTGCAGTATGCCAATGATTTTCATCCTGTCCTCGCAGAATGTTTCGCTGCGTCATGTTGGTCGGGACAGCCCCTTCTTCATTGAAGCGGCTTTGATCCCCAACAATCCACAGCAGTTCGCTGTAATCCTTGCCACGGATCCAATGACAAGCAATAGCACTGTTCTTTCTTGCTGATTTTTTCAACAACTTTCGCAGTGTCGATAAGCCTTCCCAGGTAATGGGAGTCTGCCAGGTTCGATCACCGCGACGTTCGGCAAACTGATCAAGAATCCGACGGGTCTCCTTGAGGGCATTCTTGCTACATTGGGAAACAATCAAAACATTCATATCTTCATCGCCCTAACTTGAGGGCAATCGCCTTCAGGTGATCAACCATAAAATCAAGTGATTTAGTGCGGGTCAGTGCTTCAATACAATTTCGGCGAAACTCCTGTTCTTCATGCCCCTGTGCCGCAGAAATAAAAGCTTGCGGTAAAATGACAGCATCTTTTACCAGGTCGGCAACATCAAATACCAATCCTCCACGACGAGTCTTACCGTGTAAGACAGCCAGCCCATGAGGAAGGCCTAAAACCCAAGTTGCCGTGGCAGCCATTCCGTAGGCAAGATAGTTACCATGATCAAGAAAACGGTTAGCAGGGTCAGTCCCTTTGCCACGCTTACTGCGCACAAACTCTCCATAGCCAACAGCATTAACAGCCAATTTAAATAACTGCTTGGTCAAGCGAGCTTCTTCAGTTAATAGAAAAGTTACATCTGTTGCCTGTTTGATTTTGATCCTGTTTTTCTCAACCAACGATTCAAGTTGCGAAGAGGTGACGTTAAAACCACCACCTTGAAGCCTTCTGTTGCCTAACCAATTTTTAAGAAGAAATTCAAGACGCGCAAACTGTATCTTTTTGCCGCCTGCAAACGCATTTGGTCATCAAACCAGAATTTGGTCCAATATTGCAGATACTCCGTCGGCCGGTATTCGCTTTGGGGAGAAAACCACAGGATATCGGTATCTCGTTCCGTCGAACTAAATAGAGGTGTTCCTCCACCACCACAAAATCCAACTATGACACCAGCTTTGGCCAATTCGCGCATAGCTGCCTGAGTAATAGACGTTCCTGTTCCAAGAAGAAGGGATGTTGTATTGGCGATAGGAATGTTCCAGTAAAGAGACTTCTTCCCTTCATCAGTCACATACTCAACCCGTCCACCATTGACAAGCACACGACAATGCTCAAGGTAATAAAGATTGGCGCGTTTCGAATGCAAAATTGTTTTTAAATCGCTCGGCGATAAATCATCCATATTTCCCTCCCTCCTGGAAGCAGCTGATAAAACTCAGATCACAAGACTGTTGCCAACAGCAGCACTCAACCCATTGCCAAAAGAAGTCCCGCTTCAAACAGACCGACACGTTGATTTATCAGTCTGTTTTTCCGGTAATTTAGAGATATATCTTTATTACGTCAGAAAATGTCACACTGAAACAACTTTCCCTCGGCTGACAATCCATCGTGAATCACCGAATCCAAGTATAGCTTTCCCCTCTCCCGCCGCAATCATTAAAACTCTTTACATTTTGCTCGTTTTTCACTATCCTGTTGGTTCACCTGTCGATCACCACTCTGCTCAGATCAGGTTCCCATGAAACGTTTCTTTTCCATCCTGTTCCTGCTTCTATCGGTCACCCCGCTGTGGGCTGCTGATTTCGATTTTTACCGTCAGTCGGGTGAAACACCGGGACCGACGCTATTGGTCATTGGGGGGGATCGATGGTGATGAGCCGGGGGGGATTTCATGCGGCGGCGACCCTGATCAATCACTACCAGATCGATCGCGGCCACCTGTGGGTCGTTCCTAACCTCAATTTCAGCGATATCATCAAACGCCAACGCGGCCGGATGAATCTGAAGTTTGATTCCATTTCAAAAACAGATCCCGACTACGCCAACGTCAGCGCTATCCAGGCGATCATAACCCGTCCCCAGGTTGATCTGGTGCTGAATCTCCACGACGGCAGCGGCTTTTATCATCCAACCCGGATCAACAGTCAGCGCAACCCGCAGCGCTGGGGACAGAGCTGCGTTATCGACCAAAGCAGAATAAAGGGGGCCAGGTTCGGCAATCTTCAACAGCTGGCAAGCAGGGCGATAAACCAGATCAACACCAGGCAACATCGAAGGATTTCCACTTCCGCCTCAAGAATGTCGAAACCAGACAAGCGGCCAAGGATATTCCGGCCCGCAAGTCGTTGTCGTTTTTTGCCGTCCGCAACGACAAACCGGCGATAGCTATTGAAGCGAGCAAAAAACAGTCTGTTCATCTCCGCGCCTTTTATCATCTCGTAGCCATGGAAAGTTTCATGCGCCAGATGCAGATCGGGTTCCGTCGCGATTTCCCGCTCACCCCCGAAGGGGTCGGCGAGGTCATCCGCAACGACGCCCTGATCTCTCTGGCGGACGGGCGGATTCAGCTGGAATTGAACAACATGCGCCCCAATTGAATAATTTCCCCCTGCCGGAGAGCAACAAACCCGATTTTGTGGCTGTCAACCCCTGGTCACCCTGCGCCCTGAAGGCGAACGCTACCGCATCCATTACGGCAATAACCGTCTGGCTCTGCTTAAACCGCGCTTCTATCCCCTGGATGACAGCATCAGCGCAATCACCATAACGATTGATGGTCGCAGCCAGAGGGTTCCCTTCGGCACCATCATCCCGGTTGGCAAGAGTTTTAAAGTCGACACCGAGACGGGTTACCGGGCCAATGTCGTCGGCTTTTCACGGGCAGGTCTGAGCGATGACGGACGGGTTGAGATCAGCCGACAACAGTTGAAAAATCAATACTCTGTCGATAAGACGGGCAGGATCTACCGGGTTGAAATTTACCGCAATGACCGTTTCAGCGGCATGGTGCTGGTCGATTTTCGTCCTCAGAGCACAAAAAAAGAGCCGCTGGTTGCCCAGTCGGCTCATGCAGATACGATCAAAATCGAGCGCCACAACTGACCCTTCAGATTTTACCTGAAACTAGCGCCTCACCCGATTCATCATCTTTTGAAACCTGTCTGCAATTTTGTCATCTTTTTTAGCTTTGAGCTGCAGGCGGCGAACGGCAGAGCTGAGAGAAGAGACATCCCGCCCCAAGCGCTGGCCCAGTGCGGTCAGGGTGGCACAACCGGTTTCGAGGTAAAGCCAGGCCAGATAGGCCCGAGCTTCAGCGCAGAGGCGGTTCTTGCCCGGTGCGGCCAGCTCGTTTTCGGTAATCTTGTAACGCTCAAGGACAATGCGCATCAGCCGTTCGGGGCCGATCTTCGGCTGATAACGCTGGCGGGACAACTTCATGACTCCACGGACAAAGTCTTCGTCTCCCAGTATCCGCGGATCGCTTGCACCGCCCCGGCTGAAATCGGTCCGGGGAGCATCGCCTGCAACTTCGGTAACCCTTGCATGAAACTTCATCATTGCCCGGATTCCACTCTCTTCAATCGGCAGAAAGCAGCGATCCGTCGTCAGCCAGAGGACTTTTTCCCGACCACAATAAGCGCGGTGACTGCTCCAGCCATAGCGCATGGGATCGTTCTCAAGCCCGGCCCGAACGGCGGCCAGATGAACTTCACAGACCAGATCGAGCAGGTAATCTTCAGGATTGATCAGGATGGCCTTGTAACGCCCCTGAAACAGGTGTCCGGCCTGACCATGCCAGTCGTTAAACCAGCGGGTGTAACGAAAACCGAGCTGTTGCATGATTTTGGCCAACGGCACGTCCGCCACTTCGATCACGAGCTGCAGGGAGGTCGACATCAGGCTATAGGCGTGGACCTTATGGCCGAACTTTTCAATCCCCTCCTGAATCAACAGCAGAAAGCGGGTCCGGTCAACGGCATCGGTAAAAACCTGACGATCACCGTTACCTGCCAGACTGACATGATAAACGGCACCTGGGAAATGCAACCGAGGTTTACGCGCCATACACACCTCCAGAAAGCAAAATCACAAGCCTGCCCCTCCAGAAACAATAGTAGCAAAGGACTCAAAGAATGGCCAGCTGAAATAATAACAGGGTTTCCCCGATCAAGGTTCCCGAATCGCTTATAGACAGGACGGCAAAAAAAAGAGTAAAACATCTATCTCCCGTCGGCCTTGCGACTACAGCCGGGCATGGGTTGAAGAAAGCCGGAATCTATGGTCTATGTGCGCTTTTACAGATATGTTCTCCTTGCCGCCACTGTCGTACTTGCCAGCGGCATGCTCTGTTGCGCCGACGCCGGGCAGCAATTACGCCTGCTCACTTCATTTCCCCCACGCTTTTACACCCCCTTTATCGAACAGTTCGAAGCCCTCAACCCCGATATTTCAGTGTCGATCCTCAATAAAAAAAACAACCGCCGCGCTGGATGAAATTTTGCGCGGCAACGATCGTTCTTTTGACCTGTTCTGGTCCTCTTCGATCGACGCCTTTGATATTCTCAAATCAAAACAGATGTTGAGCCGCCTCGATCACAAGCAACCGGAGCCGACCATCTTGCTGGACAACGTCAACCTCAGTGATCCCGAAGGTTACTATTGGGGATTTGCCGTATCCGGAATCGGCTGGATGTGGAACTCCCGATATCTTGAAAAAGAAAAGCTGCCGGTCCCGCAAAGCTGGGAGGACCTGGAAAAACCGATCTATTACGGCCATCTGGCCATGTCGACGCCATCGCGCTCGGGCACAACTCACCTGATTGTCGAAAATATCCTGCAGAAGTACGGCTGGGACCGGGGCTGGGCTTATCTGATGCGGATTTCCGGTAATTTTTCCACCATTACTGCGCGCAGCTTGGCGTTCCCGAAGGCGTGGAAAGCAGTCGTTTCGGCATCGGCCTGGTGATCGACTTCCTGGCCCGGACCAATATCAACGACAATATCGGTTTTAATTACGCCAAGCCGGCATTTCTGGTTCCGGCCGCCATCGCCAGGCTGTCCAATTCAGCCAATCAGGACGCAGCCGAAAAGTTCATCGACTTCATCCTCTCCTACGAGGGCCAGCAGATTCTGTTGCAACCGGAAATCAATCGCCTGCCGGTGAATCGTAACCTGCTGATCAACCGGCAGGATAAAGTCAGGAAACTGCTCCAGCTGATCGATGGGAAAGAGCTCCAGACCTATGATATCAAGCTGTCACACCAGCGCTATCATCTGGTCAATAAACTGTTTGACCAGGCCATCACCTTTCATCTGCGAGAACGCCGCCAGCTATGGAAGAGATTGATTCGCCTGGAAGCTCGCCTGGGCGCTGACAGCAAAAGCATGAGGGAGCTGCGCAAAGCGGTCCTGAAACTGGCCAGCGCCGTTCCCGTCTCCCATCAACAGAGCCTTGATCCCGAGCTGAAAGCGCTCATGGGCAGACAGACTTCCGGCCAGGCCGATTATGAGAAACAACGCCAGCTGATCGAATCCTGGGATGATTTTATCCGGCAGCAGCTCAGCCAGGCTCAGACCCTGCTTGACGCAATGGAAACAGATTGAGCGAAGGCGAGCAGCCATGAATTACGCTCTTTCGGCATCTGGACCCGCCTGTTATTGGCCTTTGGCGCCATTTCCATTATGACGATTGCAGCGGGATTGGCGGCGATCCTGCTGTTTGAGCATTCCAACGACCTGTTCACCACGATCACCGACGAGCATTTACCGGAGGTGATTCAAGCTTCAGAATTCGCGGACATCGGAGCGCAGATCATTGCCATGGCACCAAGTCTGGTCACAGCTCCCGATGCTGACACGCGCAGCAAGATCAGCAGAGATCTGGAATTGCTGATGCAGCGTATCAGCGACCAGACAGAGGCGCTGCAGATCGAATCGAATCAACGCAGAAAGCACATCACTCTGCTGCTGGAAAAGATGAAAACCAACCTCCTCAACCTGAGGCAAACGGTCGCACAACGTCTGGCGCTCGAACAGAAGATGACCGAACAGACCGAGGGGCTGCGGTGGCTCTACGCCGACCTGCTGGATGAAATCCAGCCGCTCAATCAGGACCTGGCTTATAACCTTGATGCGGAGATCGAACGCCTGATCGGTGCATCACTGAACAACAAAAAGTTTTCCGTGTCGCGGCTGAGAACCAACCGGCGAGCCAAGGAAGCGGCCGAAACCATCGGCGACAACAGCGTACTCCTGGTCAGTCTGATTCTCCAGGTCACCACCGCCACAGGAACGGACCAGGTCAACGAGCTGCATACCCTCTCCGCCGACACCATTTCGTTGCTGCGCGTCAATCTGGCCGAGCTCCCCCGTCAGGCCACAACCGTCAGCTTGAGACAGATCCTGGCGGCCATCTTCTCTCTGGCCGAGGGGGACAATTCGGTCTTTTCCCTCAAAACCAGATGCTGCGGGAAACAGCTACGGGCGAAAACATACTGGCTCAAAATCGAAGCCTCGTGGCTCAGCTGCGTACGATCATCGATCAGATCGTCGAAGAAAGCCGCACCAATGCTTTCTCTGCCGTAACCAGAGCCGATAAGAATTTCAAGCGCACCCGCAGTATCCTGCTGTTAATGGGCCTGTTCAGCCTTCTGACCGCGGCATCTGTGCTCTGGTTTTATGTCCGTCGCAATATCGTTGCCCGGCTCGACAAACTCGGCGTCGGGATGCAGGCGATTGCGGCCGGAGATCTGACCCACAGACTTCCCGCCACCAGGGATGACGAAATCGGGAAAATGACGGCGGCCCTGAAAGTCTTTCGCGACACCGCTCAAGCCGTTGAGGATGCCCACGCCCAGACCATTATCGACAACACCAATGCCGGACTGATCATCACCGATTCGGCGGGAGCAATTCTGTTCATCAATTCGATGGCGACAGCCCTGTTCAATGTCAGGGATCGGCAAATGATCGGTGCGCCGCTCACCGGACTGGTCATTCCACGCGAGCACTCCAAGTTGACGGCAATCTGCCGTGAAAGCGCCGCCGGCCGCAAACGCTCACGCCGCACCACCTTTCAAGGGGTCTGCCACAACGGACCGATGTTCCCGGTCGACATCACCATCCGCCCGGTTGAACGACGGGATCAGAAGCGACTGATCGTCACCCTTCATGATGCGACGGAACGGGAACGGGCCCATGAGCTGCTGCAGAAAAGGGTGCGCCAGAAAACCGAACATCTCAGCCGCATCAATCTCAGATTGAGACAGGAGATCAAGGAGCGCAAAAGGTGCAGAATGAACTGGTCCAGGCGGGTAAAATGGCCGCTCTGGGCGAGCTTTCCGCCGGGATCACTCACGAACTCAACCAGCCACTGGCGGCCATCGGTCATTACAGCCACAATGCCCGCCGCTTTCTCGAACGGGGCGACAGCGACACGGCAGGTGAAAACCTGAACAAAATCAGTGAACTGACGGCTCGCATGGCTAAAATCATCAATCACCTGAAAACGTTTGCCCGGCGCCCCACCAATCAATTGGCTCCTGTTACGCTGGCGACATCCATCGACAGCGCCCTGTCCCTGCTGGCAACCCCTCTGCAACAGGGGGAGATCCAGATCCATCGCCACGCATCGATGCCGGGTTCAAGGTTCTGGCTGAAGATATCCGCCTGGAGCAGGTGCTGGTCAATATCATTGGCAATGCCATCGATGCCGTTAACGGCATGACCGACCAGGAGCGGCAGATCACGATTACGGCAGCCGATCTGGGACAAACGATCAGGATCGACATCGGCGACAGTGGGCCGGGGATCCCTCCTGATCTGGTCGATATCATCTTCGACCCGTTCTACACCACCAAAGAGGTCGGCAAGGGACTTGGTCTTGGCCTCTCTATTTCCTATAATATCATCAAGGACTTCGGCGGACAGCTGACAGCCTCTGCGGAACAGTCGAGTGGAAGCCGATTTACCATTCTCCTTCAAAAAGCCGACGGATAAAATGAGTATGAAAGCCGAAATCTACCTGGTTGACGATGAAGCCGAAATTCTTGAAGCCTGCCGCCAGACGTTTGAACTGGAAGGTTACAAAGTCAAAACCTTCCGCTCCGGCAACGAACTGCTTCCGCTCATTGACGTTCAATGGCCGGGAGTGATTATCTCCGATGTTAAAATGCCTGATATCGACGGCCTGACTCTGCTCAAAAAGATCCACCGCAGAGCTCCCGACATACCGGTCATTCTGCTGACTGGCCACGGCGACGTGCCGATGGCGATTCATGCAATCAGAGCCGGTGCTTACGACTTCCTGGAAAACCGGCACCGCCTGAGTATCTGATCGATGTCGCCAAGCGCGCCTTGACGACTCGCTGTCTGAGCCTTGAAAATCGAGCCCTGAAAAAACAGCTGGCAGAAACCTCCTCCCTTGAAAGCCGCCTGATCGGCAACGCTCCGGCCACGGAGAAACTGCGCCAGACTATTACAACACTGGCCGCTGTCGATGTTGATGTCCTTCTGATCGGTGCGACCGGTTCGGGTAAAGAGCTGGCGGCGCGCTGCCTGCATGATTTTGGTGCACGAAAGAAAAAGAATTTTGTCGCTTTAAACTGTGGAGCGATTCCGTCCCAACTGGTGGAGAGTGAGCTCTTCGGCCATGAAAAAGGCGCTTTCACCAATGCCGTCGATAAACGGATCGGCAAGATCGAACACGCTGACGGCGGAACTCTGTTCCTTGACGAAATCGAATCGATGCCCCTGCCGGTCCAGATCAAGCTGCTGCGCACACTGCAGGAGCGGACAATCGAGCGGATCGGCAGCAACCAGCCGCTGCAGGTCGATTTTCGGGTTATCGCGGCGACCAAACCGATCTGCGCGAAGAGGTCCGGAACGGACGCATGCGCGAAGACCTCTTTTATCGTCTGAACGTCGCCAGGATTGAGATCCCCGCCCTGAAGGACCGAGGCAGCGATGCCTTGTTGCTGCTGAAATATTTCATGAACAGCCTGTCGGAAAGCCTTCACTGTCCGCTCCCCGAACTTGATGAGAAAACCACCCGATTATTGCAGGGCTACTCCTGGCCCGGTAATGTCCGGGAACTGAAAAACGTCGCTCAACAACTGCTCCTTAACCTGCCCCTCGACCTGCCTGGCGGCAAGGACGCTGCGGCGGAGCAGCATGGGATCGCACAGGGGCTTGACCGCCGTGTCGAACTGTTTGAACAACAGCTGATCTGCGAAGCTCTCGAGCGCAATCAGGGTCGGGTTATAAAAACAGCTGAAGAGCTGCAGATTCCACGCAAGAAGCTTACCTGCGCATGAAAATTCAACCTGACGTCCTGACAGCCTTTCGGCCAGTAGCCTTGGTTGTCGCTCTCAAGCGATCTATTTTGCTCTGACCCGCAAACCCGACAGCCTCCAACCTCTCCGAACGGCGGCAGTGACGGGTCAATAATGTCACACATGGGTTACGATTGACCCGCCCGTCGGCGGCAAGGCGACGGGATCATCCTTCGATTCAACTGAAATCGTCATCCCCGAATCCTTCTCAAGGCAGGCCCGTTCGCCGTTCCAGTCAAAAGACCAGACATTAAATATTTTTATAAACTCGTTGGCATAAAGATTGATATTTAAAATCGCCGCTGACCATTTTTTACCTTCTCATCTCGCCCTCAAGGAGCCTGTCGGACTGTGGATAAACAGTCTGCCGCTGAGCCGGAACGGGCAAAACAGGAGACGTGTTCACGTCCTGTTTTTGTGGTGAAAGCAAAATGGCCCTTTTGTGTAGCGAGTATGACAAAACCCATGACCGGGCTTTGTCGTCAAACTGTCATCCCCTCAGGGGGAACGTGTCGGCAGATGATCTGCCTTAACTTCAGGATGAAACAAAGGAGAGAACGGATGAAACGATTTTTAACCGCGATTGTCTTTCTTATTGTGGGAACACTTGTTGTTGGTTGTGCGAGTGTCACCCCCAAAGCGGAAATGGAAAAATCAACGATGACAGTTTCGGCTGCCGGACCTTTCACGCTGGACAATAAGGGAAAGCTTGATTTCAGCGGCAAGGGCTTTGTTCCCGGAACCAATATCGTCCTCATCTTCAACTCCAGCGACGGCGTCAAAAGCGATCTGAGCGATGCTCTCAAACCGGCACCCGAAGTCGATGCGTCTGGAGCGTGGGCGACAACCTGGTCCTATGGCCGCATGGTCAAAAAGAAAATCATCAAAGCGGGTAGCTACACCATCGATATCGTCAATGAAGACTATGACCCATTAGCATCTGTCGTTGTGACATTTGCTCAATAGCGTTTCAGTCCGACACAATAAATCCAATACTGACAAACTTTTTAAACACAACCAACCGGAGGTAAAAGATGCGTAAATTTTTAGTCCTGGCAATTGCGCTTGCCCTGATTTTTCCATTTTCATCCATGGCTGCATACCCGGAAAACCGATCAAGTTGATCGTTCCATCCAAAGCAGGAGGATCAACCGATACAACGGCACGTCTGTTTGTCAAATCAGCTAAAAAATTCTGGCCCGATGCAGACTTCGTCATTAAAAATGTTGGCGGTTCCGGTGGTCAGAAGGCTTCGAAGAAATCGCCAGTGCCAGGCCGAACGGCTATACCTTCGGTATGGTCTTCACCACTCAGGTGGTTGCCATATCGTTCCAAGCGCGCCCGCTACACCCTCGACAGCTTCCACATTCTGGGAACTCGATGCAGGACCCGTTGATCGTCGCCGTTCCTGCCGACAGTCCCTACGCAACTCTTGATGACTTCATCAAGGGGCCAAAGCCGGAAACCTGACGACTGCCGTAAACGGAATCGGCTCCGATGACTTCGTCGCCGCAAAAAAACTTGAAGTGCAGACCAGTGCGACCTTCAACCTGATGCCGACCAAAGGTTCGACCGAGCAAAAAGCGATGATCCTCGGTGGCCATATCGACGCCAGTATCATGAACCTGTCCCAGCTCCAGGCTCAGCATAAAGCGGGCAAGGCCCGTATCATCGCCATCCTCGATGATCAGCGTTCCGATATTCTGCCTGACGTTCAAACTGCTAAAGAACAGGGTTATCCGGTCAGCATGACAGCAACCCGCGGCTTTGTGGCGTCAAAAAAGATCGATAAAGAGATCCTGGCCAAGCTGGAAGATCTGGTGCAGAAGGTCAACAACGACCCGGAATTCCAGGCTGCCTGCGATAAAGCCGTCATGTTCCGCCTGCCGATGAGTGGTGCCGAATACCGCACCTATCTGACCGACCTCCAGGCCGAAACCCAGAAATTCTACGACCAGACTCCTTGGTAGGAAACTATGACGAAACGTTTAGCTGAACTGCTCATCCTTGTCGGCTATCTGGTTCTTGCCGTGCTGCTTATCGCAGCACGGCAAGCTACCCGCAATCGGTCCAGGGTTCGACAGCCATGTATGTCCGCTTTCTCGGGGTCGCTCTGGCAATCCTCTGCACTTTTGAACTGTTTCTCTGGGTTCAACAGCGCAGCAGCGCCTCAAAAGAGCGGCTCCGCATCACCACCGCACCGGTGCGGTTCTGGGGCCTGTTGATCCTGCTCATTATCTATTCGGCCCTGTTGTCTACCTTCGGTTTCTACCTGACATCAGCCGCTTATCTGCCCCTGGGCATGGTTCTTCTCGGTGAGAAAAACCTCTGCGAATCAGCTTGACCACTGCCGGGACCCTGCTCTTTGTGTACCTTGTATTCGCAAAATTGCTTGAAGTTCCCCTGCCAGAGGGTTCTCTCTTTTATTAAAGGTCGTTAGCCTATGTTACTACAAGCTCTACAAGCATTGTTCACACCGGTTTCGCTGTTGGCGGTCTTCATCGGCACGACCTCAGGAGTCATTGTCGGCGGCATGCCGGGCCTGACGGCAACCATGGCTGTGGCTCTGCTGATACCGGTGACTTTCGCCTTGGAACCCCTGACCGGTCTGTTGCTGATGGGAGGGGTCTACTGCGGTGCCATGTATGGTGGGTCGATCCCCGCTATTCTGCTACGCACCCCGGGGACACCCGCCGCCGTAGCCACATCCCTGGAGGGCTACACCATGACCCAGCAGGGGCATGGCGGTCTGGCTCTGAAGGTTTCGGTTGTCGCCAGCTTTACCGGCGGTATTTTTCCACCTTTATCCTGCTGCTGGTCGCCCCGATTCTGGCGATTGTCGCTCTGACCTTCGGTCCGCCAGAATACTTTCTACTGGCTATCCTCGGCCTGGCTGGCATCGTCTCCATGGCCGACGATGAAAATCGCCTGATCAAGGCCCTGATCTCCGGTTTAATCGGTCTGATCATTGCGGTCATCGGTACCGATCCCATGTCGGGCATGCTCCGTTATACCATGGGACTGCACGATCTTTTCGACGGCGTCGCCTTCATGCCGGCCCTGATCGGTATGTTTTCCATCTCCCAGATGCTCGACCTGACCGGGGTCAAGAGTATCGTTTCCGACACCACCCATATCAAAAGCCTGAAGCGCGAGCCGCTACCTAAAGGGATTCACAAACCGATCACCCTCGGCTCCATCGTCGGTACCATCGTCGGCATTCTGCCGGGCGAAGGAGCAACGATCGCAGCTTTTATGTCTTACAATATCGCCCGTCGCAGATCGAAGAACAAGCATCTGTTCGGCAAAGGCAACCCGGAAGGAATTGCAGCAGCCGAAGCTGGAAACAACGGCTGTGTCGGCGGCTCACTGGTCCCGACTCTGACCCTCGGCATTCCCGGAAACAGCGTCGCCGCGGCGCTGCTTGGCGGCTTGCTGGTTCACGGCCTGATTCCGGGGCCCGAACTGTTCACCAAATATGGCGTCATGACCTACGCATTTATCATGTCCCTGTTTGTTGCCAATGTCGTGTTTCTGGTGTTGGGTCTCTTTATGGCACCTTATTTTGCCAAGATTTCCCTGACCCCGACCGGACTGCTTATTCCGGTTGTCTGTCTTTTTTCTGTTCTCGGTTCTTATGCCATGAACAACAGTATTCTCGATATTTTCATTGCCCTGCTCTGCGGCTTTGCCGCCATCGTCCTGCAAAAATGCGGGTTCTCCCTCGGGGCCCTGATCCTCGGCCTGATCCTGGGTCCGATTGCAGAAGCAGGTTTCGCCCAAGCGTTAATCATGAGCAGGGGAAGTTACGCCATCTTCTTCAATCGCCCTCAAGCATTGGCCCTCTGGTTCATTATCCTGCTGCTGCTTGCGCCTCCGATTTATCAGATATACAAGCAGCAACGACAGGAAAAACTGTCAAAAGATTGAATCTGTTCCCAGAGAAAAAGCACAGGGGTCAAGTTCAGAGCGAAGAGAGTTCCGATTCTGGACTTGACCCGTCCCTGTGCTGCAAACGTCTTCAACAGTAAGCTTTCAGATCGCTTCTGGACCTCCACTGTCGATTCAACGAATCATCCTGCCCGACTGCAGTCATCTTGACCATATGAAGGTGAAACAGCCGGAAGATCAGAGCGACTGTTGTGACATCTTTAAAAATCATTCAGGCAAGAAATGCAACAGGAGAGATAAAGGTCGAATCTGTGCGTGTGAATTCATCAATATTATATGCCGATTTTTGGTGGTTTAGCCGGTGCAATTGCTGTTTTACCTCAAACGATCGGTTTGAGTGTCCTGCTTTTACCGCCATTGGCCTTGATGCTTCTTCCGGGGCCATGGCGGGACTGGTCGGGGTCACCATTCTGCTCTTGTCATCCGGCCTCATGGGGGCGACAACCGGAATGATCAGCGCGCCCAACGGTCCGGTGACGATGTTACTCGCCGGTCTTGCAGCGAAACTCGCACCACATTATTCTGCGATTGAAATACTCGTTATTCTGGGGATCGTGCTTGTTTTTACCGGTTTTTTCCAGATTGTTTTCGGCCTTTTAAAGGGTGGAGAGATCATCAAGATCATCCCCTACCCAGTTGTGGCAAGCATGATTACCGCGATCGGCATCCTGATGATCAAATCGCAACTCACACAGCTTGCTCCGGTCACCACAATGGCGGGCTGGAGCGGCTATATTCCTCTTATTGTCGCAACGATCACCCTCGCCATTATCTATCTTTCAAACCTATGTTCCCAACCTCCCGTCAATCCTCATGGGCTGCTGGGAGGAATCATCGCCTATACAATACTGAACCTTCTATCCTCACAACCAGCGGTTCCCGACTGGGTCATAGGGCCCTTGCCCAGCATCGATTTTGATATGGTTCTTAACCGGCTCGATGGAATCAACCTGCTCCTGTTACCGTGGCAACTGATAATCGTCTCAGCTCTGGCGTTGACCATCCTGGTTATGATCGACTGTCTGTTAACCGCATTGGTCGCCGACAGTCAGACCTGCATGAGGCACAATTCGCAGCGAGAACTGATTGCCCAGGGAATCGCCCAGATGCTGATTGGTGCCGTCGGCGGTGTCGGCGGTGGAGGGACCAAAGGGGCGACCCTCGCCTGTACCATAGCGGGCGGCCGCCGCTGGAGTCCGCTTTTCGCTGCTCTGATTCTTCTCCTGATGACAATATTCGGTCGTCAGCTGGGAACCTTTCTGCCGCTTTCTGCACTGTCCGGGGTCATCATTTATATCGGTCTTAAAATGATCAATCCCAATATCATCCTCTGGTTTAAAGACAGCTATACCCGACTCGATGCCGTCAACGCCTTGATGGTGATCGTTGTCACCCTGTTCTTTGATGTGACCAAAGCGGTAGCCCTGGGTATGATCTTTGCCGTAATCACCTTTATCAGTCGCAACATGCAACGATCATTGATCAGAAGGCAGACCAATATCATCGATATCCCTCACCCGCAAGCGGGAAAAACAGGGACAGATGTTAAGGGAACATGGCGACAAAGCGATTCTGGTCGAATTGCAGGGCAATCTTTTCTTCGCCAGAACCGATCAGCTCTATACCAGAATCATGGAAGAGGCCAAAGGGCGGCTGGTGATCATTCTCCACTTCCGCAGAGTCCCCTCCATCGACATGAGCGGCATGGTCATCCTGCTGCAGATGGTTAAAATGGCTCAAAAAAATGGGACCAGAATCGTTTTTACCCACCTCCATAAGCGGCTCGGGTTCGGCAGGAAAGCCAAAAAAGCCTTTGCCCTGATAGAAGGAAAAAAACCAGAGGACAGGATCATAATTTTCAAGTCAACGGTCAGAGCGCTTGAGTATGCGGAGGACCAGATCCTGAAAAGCCTGAACATCGATATCGACGGTGAGCGGGATATCGCCTTTTCCGTCCCGTTTGAAGACAATGAACTCTGCACCACCATCAACGCCACCGGGACCAAATTACTCAGGGATATTGCGATTAAAATACGCTATAATAACAAGGATGTTGTCCTGCACGAAGGCGACAACGGAACCTCTATCTATATGGTAAAAAAAGGATTTGTTGAGCGCCGGCTCTACAACGGACGGACATCCTACAAAGTGCTGGAAAAATATTCTCCTGGGACCTACTTTGGTAAACCCTCATTTTTGGGCTGGGTCCTATCACGACACGCTATGTCGCCCAGGGTGAAACGACCCTATACAAACTCAGAAAAGCTGAGATAATGGAGGTTTCTTCGCAGATGAAGGAAGGTCTCTACACCGACTTTCTTTATTCCATTTCGACCAATCTGGCGCATGAATCAGAAAAACTGATTGCCGAAATCCAGCGCCTTGAGGCCCTGTAGAATCAAGCTCCGGCAGCTCTGCTCAGGCAGAGAAAATCAGGGTTCAGACAACACTTCATACTGATCTGCCGGCTTGATGAAGCCCAGATTAACCATGAACAGACACTCAACGACCTTGCGAGCGGGGTAGACAATGGCATTTATCAGTATCGTCAAAACAGAACCGGCATTGAGAAGGAGATCGACAACTTCCTCGACCTGGCCAGTGAATCGGGCTTGATTTTCGTTCAGGGGATGAATGCCTATCTGGCCGACAAGACGGATAACTTCGAACAACACCTGAATCACATGGTTGAGACTGAAAAAAAGGCCGACACCCTGCGGCGCTCTATCGAAGATCTGCTTTATCGCAAAACCCTGATCCCCGAATCCCGTGGTGACGTGCTGGAACTGATCGAACGGATGGACGCCCTGCTGGGCCAGTTCAAGGGCGTCATGTTCCGAATTGAGAATGAACGTCCGGCTATTCCGCAGATCTACCGCGACGATCTGAAAGCGCTCAATAACTGCGCAGTCCAGACAGTTGAATCGATGGTGCTGTCGTTGCGAGCCTATTTCAAAGATATCTCCCAGGTTGCGGACCATATGCATAAGGTCGCCTTTTGGGAGACGGAATCGGATAAAGCGGCGACCCGCCTGCAAAAAGCGATCTTCAGCAATGCCAACTACACCCTGGCGGAAAAAATGCAGCTGCGCGGGATCATCAAGCACACCGATAACATTGCCGACCAGGCTGAAGATCTGGCTGATCGATTGGCAATCTTTGTCATCAAGCGCTCGCTCTAGGGGCTGCCGATGTTCCTTTTTTTTCTTTCAAGCGGGATATTTTTAGGCTGGTCGCTGGGGGCCAATGATGCCTCCAACGTTTTCGGTACAGCGGTCGGTTCGCGCATGCTCAGGTTCAGGACTGCGGCCATCCTGTGCAGTATATTTATTATCGTCGGAGCCGTCGTCAGCGGAGCCGGGGCCAGTCATACCCTGGGCAAACTGGGAGCAGTCAATGCGGTCGCCGGAGCCTTTGTCGTCGCCTTTGCCGCAGCCATAAGCGTCTACCTGATGACCCTGGCCCGCTACCCGGTGTCGACCTCTCAGGCGATTGTCGGAGCGATCATCGGCTGGAATCTGTTTTCAGGCTCGCCGACCGACAGCAATGCCCTGATTAAAATCGTCATGACCTGGGTGGCCTGCCCGGTGCTGTCTGCCATTATTGCCGTGCTCTCCTACAAGGTGGTCACCTACTATATCCTCAAGCTCAAAATCCACATGTTCAAACTTGACGAGTTGACCCGCTATGCCCTGGTTCTGACCGGCATATTCGGCTCCTTCGCCCTGGGGGCCAATAATATCGCCAACGTGGTCGGGGTTTTTCTGCCGGTCGCCCCCTTTCGCGATATCAACCTGTTTGGCAGCATCCAGGTCAGTGCCGCCCAACAACTTTTTTTCATCGGCAGTGTCGCCATTGCCACCGGCGTCGTTACCTATTCGCGCCGGGTCATGGAAACGGTCGGCAGCGGCATCTTCAAACTGTCACCAGTCATGGCCTTTGTAGCCGTCTGGGCCCATTCCGTCGTTCTCTTTCTGTTCGCTTCACAGAGGTTGGAGCAACTGCTCATCGGCGCCGGCCTGCCCTCTCTGCCGCTGGTTCCGGTCTCCAGTTCTCAAGCCATCGTCGGTGCCGTAGTTGGTATGGGGCTGCTCAAGGGCAGACATAATATCAGCTGGCGCACGGTCGGCGGTATTGCCGGCAGCTGGGTGACCACTCCCCTGTTTGCCTGCCTGATCAGCTTTGTTCTGCTGTTCATCGTTCAGAACGTTTTCCAGCAGACTGTTTATATCCGCTGACCCCACCCTGCTGAAACCGGACAATCAGTCGACTATCGTCACTCTGCCTCCAGGCAGGCCGAGCAGATGACGGCCTCGGGATTGATGCGTAATCGCTCCAGAGAGATCGATTTTTCACATTTAAAACAAGCGCCGAATTTTTCGCAATCGATCCGCATCAAAGCGGTCTCCAGGCGTGCCATTTTCAACTGCTCCCACGGGCCGCAGGGGGGCGATAGCCGTTCAAGCTGAGTCAGAATGAGCTTTTTGATCTCCGCCCGGTCATATTTATTCACGGCTCTTCTTAAAAAAAAGGGGACCATGAAATAGCGTCCCCAGATTGAAGCGTTTCCGTCCCGATTGCCGTCATCAGCCAACGGCAATTTCAAATTGTTCAATATGAAATCCCGGACGTGAATTAATAGCCACAGCCCGGCCATAGCGCTGTTCCAGCTCATCCAATCCGCAGCGTTCTTCATCGACCAGCAGGTCGGCGATTTCCGGATGAGCGAGCAGTGTGATATGCCCCGCGGGTAAATCGGCCATCTCCCGATGCAGTTCACGCAGCACTTCGTAGATGATCGTCACCTTGTCTTTGACGTAACCTTTCCCCTCACAATAGGAGCAGGGTGCACACAGGGTCCGGCCAATGCTTTCGCGAACCCGCTTACGCGTCATTTCAACCAGGCCAAGCTCTGAAATTTTCAGAATATTGGTCTTGTTTTTGTCGTTTTTGAGGGCTTCTTCCAGTGCGGCGTGAACCTTTTCACGATGGGCTTCCTTTTCCATATCGATGAAATCGATGATGATCAGGCCGCCGATATTGCGCAGCCGCAATTGAAAAGCGATCTCCTTGACCGCCTCAAGATTGGTCTTGAGAATCGTGTCTTCCAGATTGCGCTTGCCTACATAACGTCCGGTATTGACGTCAATGGCCGTCAAAGCTTCCGTCTGTTCGATGATGATCGAGCCACCACTTTTTGAGCCAGACTTTGCGCCCCAGCGCGCGGGATATTTCCACTTCAAGCCCGTATGCGTCGAAGATCGGTTCATTGCCCTCATAAAGCTTGATGCAGTAGTTCAAACGTGGCATGAAGGTTCGCAGAAAACGTACGATTTTATTATATTCTTCAACGTTATCAACGATAATACGGCGAACATCTTCGGTCAGGATATCACGCAAGACCTTGCTGGTGACATCAAGATCCGAGTGAACCAGACTCGGTGCGTTGATCTGATCGAGGCCGCGGCTTAAATTGTCCCACAGCCCGACCAGGAATTCCATGTCATTACGCAGATCATCTTCACTCTTGCCTTCAGACACAGTACGAACAATAAAACCGGTTTCCGGAGTACGCATCGAATCGACAATCTGACGCAGGCGCTCACGCTCCTCCTCACATTCAATCCGGCGCGAGATGCCGACATGATCAACGGTCGGCATATAGACAAGGTGGCGCCCCGGAAGAGAGATATGCGATGTAATCCGCGCTCCCTTGGTCCCGATCGGTTCTTTGGAAATCTGGACCAGTAACTCCTGCCCTTCGTTTAACAGTTCTTCGATCGGCGGTAACTGCAACGGCTCAGACCCTTCATCCTGGGCATCGAGATGTTCATCCCCTTCTATGGTTCTCTCAACCTGTTCCATCTCATCATGAACATCGGCGACGTATAAAAAGGCCGCTTTTTCAAGCCCGATATCGACAAACGCCGCCTGCATTCCGGGCAGGACCCTGAGGACCTTTCCCTTGTAAATATTCCCCACAATTCCCCGTTCCCGGTCGCGCTCAATGTAAAGCTCGGCGATGTGACCGCCCTCAAGCAAGGCAACACGGGTTTCATGGGAGGTGGTGGAAATAACCAGCTCCTTCGTCATAGTGTTCTCCTGAATTTATGTATTTTATAAAAAAATAAAACTAAATATGTTTTTACTTCTCCTTCAGGGAGATAGGTGCTCGATAGACCGATTGAAGTCGCGAGAAACAGGGTATCAGACCTTCTTCAAGGTTATCCCAACCTTATGCACTCCAAGGCGACGCACATCTTCGACATCCATATCGAACAAATGGGCAGCAACCAGCAGGGACTGCCTTTTTTCAATTCTACGCCTAAGCGTCCTTCTTCCACAAACATATCGACCAGATCAGGAGCCAGATCAAGCTGCTCCTCCCTGCCCTTCTTGATGCGTGTCACCAACAATTCCTCAGCCGACAGGCTATCAGCAACCCGGCTTTCCAGCCCCTCCGGCACCTCTTGCGGTAGAGCAACAAGATACTTGCTGGTTGCAACCGCTGCCGAAGGAGAAGGGGATTTCCAGGGAATTTCATTCCCTTCAATTATTTTGAACCCCTCCGGAAGTTGATCATTGATATCAGCAATCACCTGATTAACGGGAACAGGATACGACAATTCAAGATCGATCAACTCCGCTTCACTCGACACACCCATGGGCAGAGCTTCGAGATAGGATATCTTCGGCATCGGGTGAAAACCTTGCGAAAAGCGCAGTGGCAATCCGGCCCGACGGGCGGCACGCTGAAACATTTTCAGATATTCCAGATGAGCAACCATGCGGGCCCGGCCAAGCTTGCTCAAGGTTAAACGGATGCGGGTCGGGTTTTCTTCCGGAACCGGGATGTCGGCTGGGATATCGGTCGACAACAGCTCTGCCCGCTCCCGCTCTGAAAGGCGCATCTTGAGCTGGTCGAAATCACAGACCCCACAGCCGTGGCACTGACCACCACGGCAATCGACGGTCGCCTGACCGGCAAAGGCTTTCTGCCGCTCCTGTCGAAAAAAGTTCTTCGGCAGACCACAATCGATGTGATCCCAGGGAAGAATTTCATCTTCGCGCCGCTCCCGCAGGTACCATTCCGGCTCAACTCCGCAAGCGGCAAAAGCCTGCAACCATTTATCAAAATCGAAATGTTCGCGCCAACCATCAAAACGGCATCCCAGTTCAACGGCTTGTTCCAGGACATCGGCCAGACGACGGTCGCCACGAGCGAAGACTCCCTCCAGGAAGGACAGTTGCGCTTCATGGTATTTAAAACGCAGCTTTTTACGCCGCAAGCCATCCTTAAGGAACCTCTGCTTTTCCAGAGTTTGTTCAATCCCGATCTGAGCTTCCCATTGAAACGGACTGTGCGGCTTCGGCACAAAGGTCGACACGGCGACGTTAACGTCGTTACCGCCGGTCCCCTTGCCACTGCGTTTCACCTCTGCAGCCAGATCGATAATTGCCTCGAGATCCGCTTCCGTTTCACTCGGCAGCCCCATCATGAAATAGAGCTTGATCAGGCGCCAGCCATAGCGATAAGCATTTGCCGTTGTTTCAAGCAGGTCATCTGCACTGATCCCCTTGTTGATCAACTGACGCAGCCTCTCACTGCCGGCCTCGGGAGCCAGGGTGAAACCGGTCTTACGCACTTTTTTTACTTCTTCCATCAGCTCGGGTGTCAACGAACCAACCCGGAGACTGGGCAGAGAGACCGCGACCCGGTCATCAGCATGTTCCTGCATCAACTGCTTGAGCAACGGCTCAATACAGCCGTAATCACCCGTCGATAACGACAGCAGGGAAATTTCTTCATAGCCGGAATTCTGCAGCGCCTCAGAGATCAACTGACGCACTTTTTCCGGACTGCGCTCCCGGACCGGACGGTAAATGTAACCGGCCTGACAGAAGCGACAACCACGGGTGCAACCACGGGCGATCTCGAGGGCAACCCGGTTGTGAACCGTCTGCATAAAGGGGACAATCGGCTGAGTCGGGTAGGGAGTTTCCTCCAAATCATTGACAAAGCGCCGCCGCACTGAGCGATAGTCCGGATCTAACGGAACGATCGCGGAGATCTCGCCGCTGTCATGATGATCGATCTGAAAAAACTGCGGGACATAAAAACCCTGCCGCCGCGACAGCTCTTTCAGCAGACGCAGGCGCGACCAACCGGCCGTTCTGGCCTGTCTGACCAGTTCGATCAACTCTACCACAGCCTCTTCGCCATCACCGATCAAGGCAACATCGATAAATTCTGCCAGCGGCTCCGGATTGAATGCACACGGGCCGCCGACAACAATCAGAGGGGCATCGTCCGGCCTCTGCCGCCGTCGCAGCGCAAGCCCCGACAGCTGCATCATCCCCAGGATATTCGTGTAACTGAGCTCATACTGCAGGGTAAAACCGATGATATCAAAATCGTTCAGCGGGCGACTGGATTCGAGCGAACAAAGCGGTTGCCGGTGGATCTGCAACCACTCTTCCATATCTTTCCAGGGGCGTAAACCCGTTCGGCAGCAACCCAGTCGATGCTGTTGAGAATATTATAGAGGATCGGGAAGCCGATATGACTCATCCCGACTTCATAAACATCAGGAAAGGCAAGGGCCATGCGCACAGCAATCCCCTTGTCCGGTTTGCAGATACTCCCCAGTTCTCCGCCAAGATAGCGGGAAGGACGGGAAACCTGAGTCAGTGCCTCTGTTTGATCTGTTTTTGCCAAAATTCCACCTATCTCTGAAACTATGCTTTAAACAGTGACTTACCAGTAAAGACAAGCTGAAAAATTTAACATGGATCGGAACATAAAAGAATGGAAATATTTATTTTACGAGGTTGAGCCGCTGCCGTGGTTGAATGGCAAGCCGGCGGACAAACAGGCTGAAGGGGCGCCGACACTCGAACCGGCCCAGCCCTGAGGTTCCCTACTCTCCTCCCCTGTGGCGATGCTGCATTTCAGTACTTATCCCAAGAGAGAATCGGATCACCCCGGGCGTTCCCACCACGGTGGGGCCCTACCCCTTATCCCCCCAACAACCCGACGCCGTAAAACTGTTCACGCAAACGTTCTTCCGGATAGTGATCAAAAAAAAACTTCGCGGGAAAAGTCGAACCGATACTGATTCATATACTCGTTAAGAACTCGGTATGCGGCATTAATCCGGCGAATTCTGTCATTGTCCGAACTGGCGCCCCTATCAGGGTGATAGCGCCTCACCAACTCGCGATGGCGCTCGCGAAGCTTTTCAGGGTCACCTGTTCAGGCAATCCGAATTCATTTAATGCCGCCTGCAGTTCATCATAGGTCATAACATTTCTCCCACTTTTTCCAGAGCAGATAAACAGTGCTTCCAGTATACACCAGCCGGAATCAACAGAAAATACCAACAGGCGATTGACAGTTCAATCCCGATCAGAATAGGATGCGTTTTAATTTTCTTTCTTTTACCTGATCCGGGGGTTGGTGTGGCGCGTCAAAAAACGATTTTCAGTTGTCAGCAGTGTGGATTTCAGAGCCCTAAATGGATGGGCCGCTGCCCCGACTGCCAGCAATGGAATACCCTGGTCGAAGAGCTGCCGATTACCACGGAAAAGCACAGTCGCGCCCTGGCCGAACCGGGAAAACCGCTCAAACTGGCCGACGTGGCCGGAGGCGAAGAAGACCGCCTCAGCTGCGGGATGGTCGAACTTGACCGCACCCTTGGCGGCGGCGTGGTTCACGGCTCACTCATCCTGGTCGGTGGCGATCCGGGCATCGGCAAGTCAACCCTTCTGCTGCAGGCCTGCGCACAGCTGACCGATAATGGTACAGCGCTCTACGTCACGGCGGAAGAATCGGCCCGCCAGGTCAAGTTGAGAGCCGACCGCCTGGGGATCACCAGCGATAAGCTCTATCTCCTGGCTGAAACGTCCCTGGAGCAGATCAAACAGCGGATAAAGGAACTCAAACCGGATTTTCTGATCATCGATTCGATTCAGACCATTTTACCAGCAGTCTCGATTCAGCGCCCGGCAGCGTCAGCCAGGTTCGGGAATGCACCGGCCAGCTGATGATTCAGGCAAAGGGAGACGGGCTCCCGACTTTCCTGGTCGGCCATGTGACCAAAGACGGTGCAATCGCCGGACCGCGCGTGCTTGAGCATATAGTCGATACGGTCCTCTACTTTGAAGGCGACCCCGGTTATCCTTACCGCATTCTGCGGGCCGTCAAGAACCGCTACGGATCGACTAATGAAATCGGCGTCTTCGAAATGCAGGAAAAAGGACTGCAGGAAGTCAGCAATCCCTCTGAACTGTTTCTGGCGGAACGCCCTGAGCAGAGTGCCGGCAGTGCCGTTGTGCCTTCGCTGGAGGGCAGCCGCCCAATCCTGGTCGAGCTTCAAGCCCTGGTTTCGGCCAGCTCTTTCGGCACTCCCCAGAGAACGGCCATCGGCATTGACCACAAGCGTGTCGCCCTGCTTGTTGCCATCCTGGAAAAAAAAGTCGAACTGTCTCTCGCCGGCCAGGATATTTTCCTTAATGTCGCCGGCGGTGTCCGTCTGGATGAACCGGCCGTTGATCTGGCAGCAATTGCCGCACTGGCCTCAAGTCACCTGAACAAGGTGATCAAACCTCAGCTGGTTCTGTTTGGCGAAGTCGGTTTAACCGGCGAAGTCAGGGCCGTATCGCAACCGGAACTCCGCATCCGGGAAGCGGCCCGGCTCGGCTTTACAGAATGCATCATGCCGCGTAGCAGTATGAAAAACCTGGATGCTCCCCCCTCAATCAAGCTGATCGGGATCAAACATGCCGCAGAGGCCCTTGAACACATCTTTGTCTGATCTGCAGGAAAGCAGGGCTGCTTGGCGCTTTTCCAATACACGCTTCATCAATTTAATTTAAGAAAATGTGCCGGAGTGTTGGCAAAAGCGAAAAGACCTGATAAATTCTGTTAACCTGTTTCAACGTGATAAACACACTTAATGACGGACAGATCGCAGGCAAATATGGAACCTTCTATATACAGTATCCGCAAAAGTTTCCTTCTCCCTCTCGGGCTGGTGGTCTTACTCAGCGTCACCCTGCTGTGCAGCGCCCTGTTGCTTGGGCTGCCGCCGGCCAAGGTGATTATCCTGTGCGCATTTCTGGTGCCTGTCTGTATCCTGTTTATTGAAAGCAGTGTCCGCCGTGTCAAAATTGACGAGACTTCGGTTCAGGTCAAAAGCTGCTGCGCAGCAAATCCATTGACTTTTCACAACTGACGGCAATCGACACAATCCAAGTACGCAAACGAGCCTTTATCAGCCTCAGCAGCGAGAATGACTTTCTCATCCTGTCTAACAGCTACGGCAATTTCGGCCAACTGCTGAAGCAACTGGTTCAAAAAGTTCCAACAGATGTCGTCAGCAGCGAAACACGTGAGCTGGCAGAAAGTCCTCCGGCAAAATGCAGTGATGTTTTTCAGCCTGGCTGGCCGTTGCTGTATTGGCTTTGATTATTTTTGTTCAACTCAGAGGTATCTTCTGATGCCGTGATCGAAAGATCATCGGCTAACGTACCTGAAAGGATGGGTGCTATGGATGACAAGCAATTGACCGAATTTAAAGAATTGTTGACTCAACAGCTGGATTCCCTGCTCCAGGATGCGGGAAAAACCGTATCGGAAATGACTGAAGAAAAAACCAATTTTCCCGATCCGACCGATCGAGCTTCGCTTGAATCGGATCGCAATTTTGAGCTGCGCATCCGTGACCGCGAACGCAAACTGATCAATAAAATCCGCGAAGCGCTGGAGCGTATTGACGATGGGACCTTTGGCCTGTGCGAATCCTGCGAAGAACCCATCAGCCCCGAACGACTGCGTGCCCGCCCTGTGACAACCTTATGCATCGACTGCAAGACAGAGCAGGAACGTCAGGAAAAGATCGGCTGAGAATTTACGCTACTCAACGGAACGGCTGTTAATTATGCCTTATCGGGCCAGGGCGCACGCCGCTCTGGCCCTTTGAATGCACCGACCTGTCGGTAATCCCGCAATCTGGCTTTGCCTCGCACAATATCGACCCAGCCTTCTCGACGTTCGAATCGCAGGATCTTCTCCGTAGCAATCAACACGTCGAGGACATCATTGCTGACACACGCCTCGGTCCCATCAAGATAAACAACTCTGATCTGCCGGTTCTGCATGGATATCCTCTCCTCTCTTGGCGCCAAACGAAGCAACACGACCCGACCACTTTCATCACTACGGTCCCTGCTCCTGCACCCTGATGACGGCAAGCTGATCGTGTCCCTCAGTTCGATAGGGATAAAACTCCAACTTTAACCAGGCCTGATTCTGCTCATGGTAGACCTGGGTATTCTGTCGATCCAGGCTCATGGTCGGCCGGTTCTTTTTTAAACAGAACCTTTTGCCAGTTTTTACCCAGAACATCCAGGTAGGACAAACCCAAAAAGCGGATCAGAGCCTCATTGCAGCGTCTGATCCGGCCCTCCCCATCAATCATGAAAATCATATCAGTGATGCAGTCAAGGGCCAATTGCACTCCTGCTTGGCCTGCTCGACCAGATCGAAAACCTGCTCCAGCTCCTGATGCTTTTTTGCCAATTGATTCCGGCTTGCCGACAATTGTTTCTCACCCTCAATCTGTTTGTTGATCGCCATATACGCCTGCCTTGTCGTCAACACAACAACGACAAAAACAAATGCAGTCACCAACAGTAAAAAAACAGTTGCCTGAGAAATCAAATCGTCCAGCCCTGACCTGACCGAGGTCATATCCTGAATCAAAACGACAATGCGCTCCAACGCTCCCCGGCGAAACACGGGCAACTGAACTTCGATCAACTGACGCGGGGTATCCTCTCCGGCAGCGATCACGGTACGCGAAAACAGCTGACCCCGCTTAAGCAGACCTAAAGCCTGGAAGTCCCGCTGTCGCTCTCGGCCATCAGCCGTCGAAAACAGTAAAGCCCCATCGGTCCCGTAGAGGCTGATCGATTCAAGCTCAAAAGACTCAACCATGGCCGGCAGGCGTTCAACATCGACAGTCCCTCCCTCTGACGTCAATTCCGTCGTCAGGTACTGCCCCAGATGTTCTGCATCCTGAGCCAGCTTTTTGATCACCAGTTGAGTCGTTGACGGATAAAGGTAGATCATATCGAACAGAGGCAGGCACAACAGGGCAATCATTGCCACAACCAGGAAAACAATCAACTGCTTTATCTTTTCACAGGCGCTCCTCCGAATGTGAAGCCGGACTTTTTTGCGCAATTCTTAATTATAACAATTATTTATTCCCTGTCCTCAAGTTCATGTTTTCGAGCGCTAGAATCTTCCGCAACAAGCGCTATGTTTCGTTGTTTTTTAACAAAAACAGGTGTATGTTTGTAGATTAATCATACAAATTTCAGTCGGATCACAAAAGAGGGTTAGATACAGGGAGGCTTCACATGTTTGGTTTGGGAACACAGGAACTACTGATTATTCTGGTGCTGGTCATGATCATCTTCGGTGCCGGAAAGCTACCTCAGGTTGGAAGTGCCCTCGGAAAAGGGCTGCGTAATTTCAAAAAAGGCGTCAACGATGCCGAAGAAGAAATTGAAGAAGCTCAAGTTGAAAGAAAATTTCCGAAAAAAAAGAAGAAAACTAAAAAAAGAAGACTGATTTTCGCACTGATCTGATAAAGGGGGGAGTCGGAAACGACCCTCCCTTTTTTTTGATGTTCGACTGCCGGCAATGCCACCTCGGACCTGATTGCTCCATACCTTATAAATCCGCGCCCCCTTTATATTCAGATCCTTTCTATGACATAATCAATCAACATCGAACAATTGAAATCGGAGTAAATTAAATGAGTAAAGCACTTGGACTAATTTCAGGTGGCCTCGACAGCAGTCTTGCCGCCATGACCCTGATGCGTCAAGGGATTGAAGTGACGGGAATCGCCTTTGTCACCCCCTTTTTTGGTGCTGAAAAGGCGAAAAAAGGCGGCTGAAGTTATCGGCTACCCGCTGATCATAGAAGATATCGGCGATATCCATCTCGATATGGTCAAAGCCCCCCAATACGGCTATGGACGAAATATGAACCCATGCATAGACTGCCACGCCATGATGTTCCGGCTGGCCGGCGGAAGGATGGAAAAAGACGGCTACGACTTTCTCTTCTCCGGAGAAGTGCTGGGCCAGCGCCCTATGAGCCAAAATGCCAATGCCCTGAGATCGGTCGCCAAGCTATCCGGTTTTCCTGACCGGGTCCTGCGACCATTGAGTGCAAAGCGCCTGCCGATAACCCCATGGAAGAATCGGGACTGGTCGACCGTGAACAATTGCTCGATTTTCAAGGACGCACCCGCAAACCACAGCAGGCACTGGCCAGAGCCTGGGGCTACACGGACTTTCCGGCCTCAGCCGGTGGCTGCCTCCTGACCGAGGAGGGATTTTCCAACCAGCTGCGCGACCTGCTCGAGCATGACACGGAAGCAACCGTCCACGATGTCGAACTGCTTAAAGCCGGGCGCCAGTTCCGCCTGTCCGATACGGCTAAATTGGTGGTTGGCCGCAATCGGGCCGACAACGACGCCCTGCAGCAACAGGCACAACCCGGCCACATAAAAATGCGCTGTAACAATTTCAGCGGACCTCTCGGAGTGCTTTGCGGTGCAGTCGAACAGAAAGAACTCGAACTTGCCGCCGCCATCGTCGCCACCTATGGTAAAGGCAAGGACGAATCTGCGGTCGAGGTCCTTTGTATCGACGGTGACGAGACAACGGCGGTGACAGTCAAACCGCTCCCGCGCGACAGAAGTCAGGAATTGATCGTGCGCTGAAACACTGTGAAAAATCGTCCCCTCCCCTGTGCGTGGTAACGAGCTGACATTCCCCCTTTTTTAAGGAGGATCTGTTTTGCGAGCGACGACACGAGCATAAAGAAAGCCCCGCCGGAAATGAATCCAGCGGGGCTTTTTATGCTAAATGGACACTTGGGGGGGCGAATTACATCATGCCGCCCATGCCACCCATACCGCCCATGCCACCAGGCATAGCAGGCATACCAGCACCAGCATCTTCAGAAGGCTTGTCAGCAATCATCGCTTCGGTGGTCAGCATCAGGCCAGCAACAGAAGCTGCGTTCTGAAGTGCACTACGGGTCACCTTGGTTGGATCGAGGATACCAGCTTCGAGCAGGTCGCAATACTCGTCAGTTGCAGCATTGAAGCCGAATGAACCCTTACCGTTAGCCACCTTATCGGTGACGATAGCACCTTCAACACCGGCGTTAACAGCGATCTGGCGCAGTGGAGCTTCGAGTGCACGCAGCACCAGTTGAACACCGAACTGCTGCTCGTTTCAAGCTCAAGAGCGGCAACGGCAGGAACACAACGCAACAGAGCAACACCACCACCAGGGACGATACCCTCTTCAACAGCAGCGCGGGTCGCATGCAGGGCATCCTCAACGCGAGCTTTCTTCTCTTTCATCTCGGTCTCAGTTGCGGCACCAACCTTAACAACAGCTACTCCGCCAACCAGCTTGGCCAGCCGCTCCTGCAGTTTTCACGATCGTAATCACTGCTGGTCTCATCAATTTGGGCGCGAATCACCTTAACGCGACCTTCGATGGAAGCTTCGTCGCCGGCACCATCGATAATGGTGGTGTTATCCTTGTCGACAACAATGCGCTTAGCGGTACCGAGCATATCAACGGTTGCGTTTTCAAGCTTGAAGCCAACTTCTTCAGAAATCACCTGGCCACCGGTCAGGATAGCGATATCTTCGAGCATCGCTTTACGGCGATCACCGAAGCCTGGAGCTTTAACGGCACAAACGTTGATGGTGCCGCGCAGCTTGTTGACAACCAGAGTAGCCAGTGCTTCGCCATCCACATCCTCAGCGATGATCATCAGCGGACGACCCTGCTTGGCAACCGGCTCAAGAACGGGGAGCAGGTCTTTCATGGTGCTGATCTTCTTGTCGTAGATCAGGATCAACGGATCGTCCATGGCTGCTTCCATGCGCTCAGCATCGGAAACAAAGTAAGGAGACAGGTAACCGCGATCAAACTGCATACCTTCAACAGTTTCGAGGCTGGTTTCCATGGCCTTGGCTTCCTCGACAGTGATAACGCCTTCCTTACCAACTTTTTCCATGGCCTCGGCAATGATGTTACCGATGGTCTCATCACTGTTGGCTGAAATGGTTCCGACCTGAGCAATCTCCTTGTGGTCCTGAACTGGATTGGACAGTTCCTGCAGAAAGGCAACAGCAACAACAACAGCCTTGTCAATACCACGCTTGATTTCCATCGGGTTATGACCGGCGGTCACCAGCTTGACACCTTCCTGATAGATGGCTTGAGCAAGAACGGTTGCAGTGGTCGTTCCGTCACCAGCGACGTCAGACGTTTTGGATGCAACTTCCTTGACCAGCTGAGCACCCATGTTTTCAAACTTATCATCAAGTTCAATCTCTTTGGCAACGGTTACGCCGTCCTTGGTGATCAGTGGAGCACCGAAAGACTTGTCGATAACAACGTTGCGACCCTTGGGGCCGAGGGTTACTTTAACAGCATTCGCCAGGGTGTTGACGCCATCAAGAATCAGGGCGCGTGCATCTTGGGAAAATTTGATCTCTTTAGCCATAATATAAAAACTCCTTCATAGTCTTTTTATTGTTAATTAGAACCAACGACTCCACCTAGTTTTATTCCCGACAAATTTGTCGACCGCAACTGGTGGAGCAATTTCGATTTTGCGTTCCAGCAAGGCACGAGCACAGTAACGCCGCTGGGGACGCAAAAGCGTAATTGCCTATTCTACAACGCCGAGGATGTCGTCTTCGCGCATGATCAGGTACTCTTTACCGTCTACCTTGATCTCGCTACCGGCATATTTGCCAAACAGAACCTTGTCGCCGGCTTTAAGGTCCAAAGGCAGAACCTTACCTTCTGGAGTCACTTTGCCTTTACCGGCAGCGACAACAACACCTTCCTGAGGCTTCTCTTTGGAAACAGTATCAGGGATGATGATACCACCTGCGGTCTTGCTCTCTTCTTCAACGCGCTCAACGATGATACGATCTTGCAATGGTCTGATATTCATACTGTGATGCTCCTTTCACTTTCAATATGGTGGCCATGACGGCCGCTATAGGGATATTCCAGCGTAAACCGATCCAGATATCGCCTGAATCGATGCTCTGACTCCATTGTTAGCACTCGAGTTGATTGAGTGCTAACAATGGACAATAATAGTCAGTGATTAGTGATTGTCAAGAGTTTTTTCACCCGTAAATTTACAGACGATTCACGGAGCAGACACAGCCCCTTGAAAACCCCTTGAAAAAGTATTTAAAAGAACTAAATCTTTTTACTCACAATAAAATTATAAGTTGACATTTACCGGCATGTCCGATATACGAAAAGCTTAAAATAAAACCCTTTTATATTTGCACTCAATTCAAGGCCAAACGCCTGATCGAAACATATGCGACCAAAATAAAATAATTGCCTTAAAATCTTATCGATAGTGGGCACAATCACCGCCCGGAGAACAACGAAACTCGGTTTCAGATTAAACTATTCGGTTGCATTTTCAGTCAAAGCCAAATCGGACGATACCGACAGACAACGGAGCTGGATTTTCCATGGAATTCAATATCGGGCAAAAGATTAAAGCGTTACGCAAAAGAAAAAAAAACTGACCCTTCAGGACGTAGCCAATGAAACAGGCTTTTCCCCCGCTCTCATATCACAAATTGAAAACAACAATGTCTCTCCTCCAATCGCCACACTGTCTAAAATCGCTCGCTTTTTCGATGTCAAAATGAGCCATTTTTTTGAAGAAGGAGAAGGCACAACGCGCTATGAAATCGTTCGCCGCCATGAACGCCGCATCGTCAGCCGCGTCATCTCAAAAGACGGGACCAAACACGGCTACACCTACGAAACCCTGTCCTACCGCAAAAAAAATAAAAAAATGGAGCCCTTCCTGCTGACGGTCAATGAGCGAGCCAAGGAAGAGACTCTGTACAACCACGAAGGGGAAGAGTTTTTACTGATCCTGAGCGGCACCGCTGAAATCATTCTCGACAACGAGCGCTTCACCCTGGAGAAGGGATGCCGTCTACTTTGACTCGACCGTCAAGCATCGCTTACTCTCAAAAGAAGGGGGGACCGTACAGGTCCTGGCGGTCGTAACCCGTTAACTGCCGATATCGACCGCTTACCTCTGCTGTCGTGCATTTCACATTATTTTCAATACACGCTATTTTGCGCTTATGATATACAGCTGCCTCGTCATAGAAAAAACAGAGAAGGGACAAAGCTATGAGTCATTCGAAAAAAACCGTCGCTGACTGGGAGCCAAGGCGAAAAGGAGAAAAGACCGACGATCTCTCCGATTCAAATGGGACACCCGGAAGGCATCACCGTCAAACCTCTTACACTGCTGCCGACATCGAAGGCTGGAACAGCCGACACAATGCCCGGTATCGCACCATTCGTCCGCGGTCCGATGGCATCCATGTATGGCCGGTCGCCCCTGGACCGTACGTCAGTATGCCGGCTTCTCAACCGCCGAAGAGTCGAACGCATTTTACAAGCGTAACCTCGCTGCCGGTCAGCAGGGACTTTCAGTCGCTTTTGACCTGGCCACCCACCGCGGTTACGATTCCGACCACCCACGGGTAGTCGGCGATGTCGGCAAGGCCGGTGTTGCCATCGATTCCGTTGAGGACATGAAAATCCTCTTCGACGAAATCCCGCTCGACAAAGTTTCCGTATCGATGACCATGAACGGTGCCGTCCTGCCGATCATGGCCAACTACATCGTTGCCGCCGAAGAACAGGGCGTTAAGCCGGAGCAGCTGGCAGGTACGATCCAGAACGACATCCTGAAAGAGTTCATGGTTCGCAATACCTACATCTATCCGCCGACTCCGTCGATGAAGATCATCGGTGACATCATTGAATACACCAGTCAGAAGATGCCGAGATTCAACTCGATCTCAATTTCCGGCTACCACATTCAGGAAGCAGGAGCCAACAACGCTCTGGAACTGGCCTTCACTCTGGCCGACGGCCTCGAGTATGTCCGCGCCGCCATTACCAAGGGCCTGGATGTAGACGCTTTTGCACCGCGCCTCTCCTTCTTCTTCGCCATGGGCATGAACTTCTTCATGGAAGCGTCCAAGCTGCGTGCAGCACGTTTCCTGTGGGCCAAACTGATGAAGCAGTTCAACCCGCAGAACCCCAAGTCTTCCATGCTGCGGACCCACTGCCAGACCAGTGGCTGGTCGTTGACTGAGCAAGATCCATACAACAACGTTGTGCGGACCACCATCGAAGCGATGGCCGCAGTTCTGGGCGGTACCCAGTCCCTGCACACCAATGCTCTTGATGAAGCGATTGCCCTGCCGACCGACCATTCAGCTCGTATCGCGCGTAACACCCAGCTGATCATTCAGGAAGAGACCGGAATCTGCAACGTCGTTGACCCGCTTGGCGGTTCCTACTATGTTGAGTCTCTGACCAACTCACTGATCGAAGAAGCAACAAAGATTCTTGATGAGATCGAAGAGCTGGGCGGCATGACCAAGGCGATCGAATCGGGCATGCCGAGCTGCGCATCGAAGAATCAGCTGCCAAAAAGCAGGCTGCAATCGATTCAGGCCGCGACGTCATCGTCGGCGTCAACAAGTACAAGCTGGCCGAAGAAGATCAGATCGACGTTCTCGATGTTGACAATGCGGCGGTTCGTGAATCCCAGATCGCACGTCTCCAGACAATGCGTTCCGATCGCGATGAAGCAGCCTGTCAACAGGCCCTTGACGCCATCACCGCAGCCTGCGAAAGTGGTGAAGAAAACCTGCTTGAACTGAGCGTCAATGCAGCTCGCCTGCGCGCCTCAGTCGGTGAGATTTCAGACGCCATGGAAAAGTTTCGGCCGCCATAAAGCCGAAATTAAACTTGTTTCTGGAGCATACGGATCTGTCGTGAGCGAAGATAACGATTTTAACGAACTGCAAAAGCGCGTTGACGACTTTGCCGCACGTGAGGGTCGTCGTCCCCGTATTCTGATTGCCAAGATGGGCCAGGACGGCCATGACCGTGGTGCCAAAGTTGTGGCGACGGCTTACGCTGACGCCGGTTTTGACGTGGATGTCGGCCCACTCTTCCAAACCCCGGAGGAAGCTGCAAAGATGGCCGTCGAAAAACGACGTCCACGTTGTCGGCGTCTCCAGCCTTGCCGCTGGTCACAAGACCCTGGTTCCTCAGCTGGTTGAAGAACTGAAAAACTGGGCGCCGAAGATATCGCCGTTGTTTGTGGCGGTGTTATCCCACACCAGGATTACGATGCCCTCTTCGCCGCCGGCGCTGCCAAAGTTTTTGGCCCGGGCACCCCGATCACCGTATCGGGTATCCAGACCATGGATGCGATCGAAGGTAAGTAAGTAAAAACCAGAATGCAGAAGTCGGAATACAGAATCCAGAAGATTGGATATGTAAACCGGCTTCTGCATTCCTTCTTCTGGATTCTAAATTCTATATAACTGGATTCTGGAGTCCTGCTCAGGCACGAAACCATGCCCAACGTTCAACAACTATCTGACGGTGTCCGCTCCGGCAACATCCGCCCCCTCGCCAAAGCCATCACCCTGATTGAAAGTCGCAATCCGGATCACTCAGCCAAAGCCGCCGACCTGCTGGACGAACTTCTGCCTGATTCAGGCAAATCGATCCGCATCGGCATTTCCGGTGTCCCTGGAGCCGGCAAAAGCACATTCATAGAAGCTCTCGGCATGCACCTGATCAAAGCCGGCCACAAAATTGCTATTCTGGCCGTTGATCCGACCTCGCAACTGTCCGGTGGCTCTATCCTTGGCGACAAGACCCGCATGGAAGAACTGGCACGCGAAAAGAATGCCTTCATCCGCCCATCCCCCTCTGGCGACACCCTGGGCGGAGTGGCCCGCAAAACCCGGGAAACAATGCTGCTGTGTGAAGCTGCGGGTTATGACGTTGTCATTGTCGAAACGGTTGGCGTCGGTCAGTCAGAAGTGACTGTTGCCTCAATGGTTGACTTTTTCCTGCTGCTGCAGATTCCCAATGCCGGCGACGAGCTCCAAGGCATCAAAAAAGGCGTCATGGAAATTGCCGATGCCATCCTGGTCAACAAAGCGGAAGGCGACAATCGCCCCAAAGCCGAACTGGCCCGACAGCAGTATGAAAATGCCTTGCATCTGCTCAAACCGAAAAGCGTCCACTGGCGGGTTCCCGCATTGCTCTGCAGCGCCCTGCATCAGGAAGGCGTCGACGATGTCTGGAACAACATTTTGAGCTTCGTCGCCATTATGAAGAAACATGAAGAATTTGAAACAAAACGCCGTCTGCAGGCCAACGACTGGATGTGGACCCTGGTCCAGGAAGAGCTGAAAGAACTGTTCCGCCGTGACAAAATGTTGCCGCCATGCTGGGACAAGTCCAGGCCGGCGTACTGAATGGAACCACAGCTCCGGGTGCTGCCGCCAGACGGCTGATCGAAGCCTTCAAAAGACATTAGCAATGCCAGAATATAGGATATAGAAGAGAGAATTCAGATAAGTCTGTCTTCTAACACATCCAGCAAGTGGGAGGGGAGCATTGCTGAAAAAAGCAAATTGCTTTGAAGATCTGATTGTTTGGCAAAAAGCTCATAAATTCGTTTTGCGGACATACAGATTCACAGATCAATTTCCGAGCAATGAACGGTTTGGATTGACTTCTCAATTAAGGCGTTCGGCTGTATCAATAGCGGCAAATATTGCAGAAGGATTTAAAAAAAGAAGTCCAAAAGATAAGGTTCGCTTCCTAAACATAGCTCAAGGTTCGCTGGAAGAGTCCAGATACTACCTCATTCTTGCAAAAGATCTTGAATATGGGCACGATATGGAATTAGAGCAAACTCTGCTAGAAACAAGTAAATTATTAGAAGCCTATTCAAAGGCTATCAAGCACTCAGAATCCAGATAATCTTGATTCTTGCTTTGCACCTGGATTCTAAATTCTATCTTCTAAATTCTAAAGGATTTTCAAATGAACACTAAAAAAATCAACCATATCGGAATTGCAGTGAACAGCCTCGACGCCTCTATCCCCTTTTACCGTGACCAACTGGGAATGGAATTCGAAGGCTCAGAAGTGGTCGAAGACCAGAAGGTCAAAGTGGCCTTTCTTGTCGTCGGTGAAAGCCGCATTGAATTGCTCGAACCAACCTGTGCAGAATCACCGGTCGCTAAATTTATTGAAAAAAAGGTGAAGGCATTCACCACATCGCTTACGAAGTCGAAGATGTTGCTAAAGCGATTGAAGAGATGAAAGAAAAGGACGTTCGCCTCATCGATCAAGCCCCACGTCGTGGTGCCCATAACAGCATGATTGCCTTCCTTCATCCAAAAGCCAGCGGCGGTGTGCTGACCGAACTCTGCCAGCCGGCCCACTAAAAAGGTTTCAAAACTCCCTCCTCCGGCAAAAGAGGAGGGAGGAATTCAAGTCATCACGCCCTCCCATTCTTCGCCCATCAAAAAAAAATGACTCACCTCAAAACAAGATATCCGTTACACCATAGTGAGCGTCCGAAATCCGGGGTTAAAAATATAACTGTCCAAACCTTTTAAAGTCCCCTAGTTACCCCGGAAATGACACCGCAGTACCAAGCCGGAACAAATACCGTTTTATTCCAATATATTCAGTAATTCCTATATGTTGCCTTCAATTAATAATTTTTTAATTGACTGCTACGAGCAAAAAAAATATACTTGCAATTCAGTTTGCAATTGAAACAGGCGTTCTGCCCTACGGATCAAAATGATTTAAAGCGGGAATAAAAATGCCTCGATTGACAATTTATCTGCTGCTTGCACTGACGACCCTGTTTCTATCACCAGAGGCCGGCTGGTCATTGCAACCGGGAGAGCATCTCCCACCCTTAACGGGCCAGATGCTCAACGGCGACGAAATGACCATCGAGCAGTTTAGAGGCCAGCCCATCCTGCTGAAAATCGGAACAACGTGGTGCCCGACCTGCGGACAGCAGAGTCGTGAGATATCCAAGCTCCATGACTACCTCGATAAAAACAAAATCAAATATATTGAAGTCTTCGTCCAGGAAACGCCCACAAGCGTCAATCGCTACTTCGATGAAAACAAATTCAGAAAGCCGGATCTCATCCTTCTCGATAACGGCTCGATGGCGCGCGCGCTCAACCTGTACCTGATCCCGAGGGTGGTTCTGATTGATCGTCAGTACAAGGTTTTCCGAGACGGCGATCCACTGATGGCGGATGCGCTGAAGCAACTGCTGCAAAAAATGCTAACGGAAAAATAATAAACAAAAGACGGCAGATGACTATAATATCTCCCCTGGACCAGCGGGGTAACCGACTGAAGTCGATAAAAACATAACACAGCTGCCTACAACTGACTGTATATCGAAAAAGCAATGATGTGTTGCAGATTCAACAACTCCATGTTGCAGAAAAACAACAAGAGAACAAAGATGCACTATGGGAACATCATGTATGGAAATTTAACATTTTAATTTCAGTAACTTACGACCAAAACAAAAATAAAATACTAATTTGGCACAGTAAATGCTGAGAAGATATCAATGATTTAGTTTTATATGCCATCCAGGAGACATTCCAACTTGTTCAGGTTCATGATTTTTGCAATGACGCTCACACTCCTTGCCGCTGCGCCGGTAAGCCGGTGATATCACGGGTCAAGTGCCCGGCCTGCGGTTATGAATTTGAAGTCGAGCAGTAAGAATATTTACACAAACGTTGTCCAACGCCGAATAGTTCGGCACTTTTCTTACCTTAAGGAGGTAACAAAAAATGAGCAAATTTGTGAAAGTCATGGTCGCCCTGCTGGCGATCGCGGTATTCGCAGCACCTGCAATGGCTGAAGATCGCCTGGGTCTGTCCGGTCAGATGCGTGTCCTGTTTAACTACACCGACGCCGGTGGCGAAAACACCAACAGCTATTTCAGCCAGCGCCTGCGGGTTGGCGGCAAGTTCTCCATCGCTGATGGCGTAAGCGTAACCTTCCGTACAGACTGGACCGAGTCCAACTGGGGTTCAGGCAACACCTTCGGTTCAGGCCGCATGGCTAACGATTCTAACGGTAACCTTCAGTGGGACCGTGCTCACATCGACCTCGACTTTGATGCGTTTTCACTGCGCGCCGGTCAGCAGTATGTTGAATTCGGTAAAGGCGCAACCTTAACGGTCAAAGCAACGGCTTCAAGCCACCATCAAGGGCGCTGTTCCGGTCACTCTGTTCTTCATGCTGACCGACGACAACGGTTCAACCACAACTAATTCTGATGATTATTTCTATGGTGGTAACGTCGGTCACAAAACCGACATGTATGCTGCCAACGTTTTCTTCGGTGGCCAAAAAGGTGATACCGGCACTGGTGACGCTAACGAAGAAGATGTTTACATGATTGGTGTTGACACCGTATTCAACCTTGAAGCCCTCAAGCTGACCGCTGAAATCGATTACTTCACTGGCGATGCTGACGACAATGTAGACGCCATGGGTCTGCAGGGTTTTGTTGACGCTGCTTCGCTGCCTCTGAATGATCACCGTTGGTGGCCAAGTTTACTACGCTCAGGGCGCTGATGATGGTGAAGTTCAGTACCAGGTTCTTGGTAATGACTTCGGCGATTGGGATCATTGAACGCTATCGGTGTTGGCCTTGACAACATTAAAGAAGTCCTGGGTCGTCCTTACAACATCTTCAAAACCAGTATGCAGCAGCTAATGCAGTATCTGCTAACGCAGGTGTTCTTGGCCTTCGCGTTTACACCACTGTTAAACTGAACGACGCTACGACTCTTGGCGCATCTGCTGCCTACCTTGAGCCGGAAGATGATGACAAGACAACTGCTGATTCAGCTATGTTCCTGGCTGCCGGTGTCGCTTACAAGCTGATGGCAAATACTGATCTTAGAGCACAGGTTGCCTACGAAGATGTAGACGCTCCTGGCGCAGAAGAAGTCTTCAAAGTCCACTCAGGTCTGTTCGTAAACTTCTAATCTTTATTTAGAAGCGAACGGCTGAATTAAAAAGCCCGCTGCCCATGCAGCGGGCTTTTTTTTCTGCCATATCGGTCTTCTGACTTTCCATTCATCGGTAAAGCCGTTAAAATACGCGCCTGTTGAACCAACATGCTTCCAACAACCAATGAACAGGTGGGTTATGAAACTGATCATAAAATTATGTCTGCTCCTCGTTACGCTCTTCCCTCTTCCGTCCCTGGCTGAACTGCCGCAACAGATCAAGGATGATTTCGCCCCCATAAGTGGTGTCATCGTCATGCCGGTCGGCGATCAGTTTCTGATCGATCTCGACGCGACATCCGGGCTCAAGGAAGGCGATATTTTAAGCCTCACCACACCCGGTGAAAAAATCATCCATCCCGAGACCAAAGAGATCCTCGGCACTCTTGAACAGGTCAGGGGATACATACGAGTCAGCCAGGTCAAATCGGGCTATTCCTATGCCAAGGTCATTACCTCGCAGGTTCCGCCTGAAAAAGGAGCCCAGGTCAAACGCTTTGAGCAGGTTCCTGTTAGCTTTTTCATCCACCGCGGACACTCGCGTCCTTGAAGCCGAGCTGAAAAATGGCCTGCCCCACCTGAAATGGCTGGAGCCCGGCAGCGGTGAAGTCGCCCAACTCACCTTCACTCTCAATGGCTCCAATCTGCAGATCAAGAACACTGAAGGAGTTGTCGTCAAGAGCTACCGGTACGACGCAGGCCAGCTCTCCGCCCTGCCCTCGCCCTCCATGATCCAGAACACATTCAGAGCCGGCGAACCACCAAAACAAAGCAAGTCGACATTAAACCGCGCCGTCGATAACCTGCTGGGGGCGGTGGGAATCGGCAAACAGGATGAGCGTCTGGAAAACCCCGGCATTATCCGCAGCCGTGAGCAGAGCGGCACCATCTGGATGGGACCGAATCTTGAAGGAAATCCCGTCGGTCTGGCGGTCGCTGACTATGATAACGATGGCCGGGCAGAAACCGCCGTCGCGATGGAGGACCATATTCAGATCCTGCGGATCGTCGAGGGCCAATTGAATCTGGTGACGACAATTGAACTCAAAGGTGGGCTGCATGCCTTGAGCCTGGACAGTATCGACCTTGACAATAACGGAACCCCCGAACTCTATGTCAGCGCTAATAACGGGACCAGAGTCCGCTCGTTTGTTATTGAATACAGAAATGACCGTTATCAGACTATCAGCGACGGGCTCCCCTGGCTGTTAAGAGTCATCGACCTCCCCCAACAGGGTAAAATTTTAATTGGTCAGCTGGTGGACAGTACGGAAACACCATTTACCGCACCGGCAGTCAGGTTGATTCGACAGCAGGATGAAATCACCAAAGCTGAAACGATTGCCTCCCCCGGTGGCAGCTTTTTCAGTTTCACTCGCCTTGCGGGAGCGGATGGCGATATTTACGCCTACATCAGCGCTGGAGACTACCTGAACGTTGCCACCGGACAACTGTCACGACTGTGGGAATCAAGTGATAATTTTGGCGGCAGCGAAGAATTCTTCTACAACCGCGCCGAAAAAGACATCGAATCGGTTCAGCCTATCTACATCCAGAAAAGACTGCTCAGACTCCCATCAGGTGAAATCCTGGCCGCTCAAATGAAGGCCCCGGATCATGCGTCGCTATCGCAACTTACCGAAAGCCGAATTGTTGCCTTTAAATGGGACGGCTTTGCTCTCAACGAACTGTGGAGGACATCAACACAAAAAGGCTATCTGGCTGACTTCGGCGTCTCTGACGCAGATAATGACGGCCAGGAAGAACTGGTCATGGTCATTAAATACAGCAGCAAAACCTGCTGCAGAAGGGCCGCTCAACCGTTGTTATCTATGAGCTGAACCGGTAGACAAACAGGCACAAGAAAGGGGCCTTGCTGAGGCCCCTTTCTTGTCTTTAGCTCGATTGTCCCTGGTTCAAACCGACTGCGTTCAGTTGACACTAGCCACGGGTATTGTACTCCCCGATTCCCAGTTCACGCTCATCCAAACGCTCGACTGAATTGTGAGCAACTTCTCTGAACTCACCGATTCCCAGTTCACGCTCGTCCGGGCGAGGTGCATTGAAGTGGGCTCGCTCATTATATTGACCGATGCCCAGCTCTCTTTCATCCAGATGAGTTGCTGCTGCAGCAAAGATAGAAGCAAAAGGCAAAAACACTCGCAATGGCTATGGCTGCTGTCTGCTTTTTCATGTTAATCTCCTCTTGCATTATGGTTAATTTGAAGGTCTATTGGTTATTTTGTTATTTTATATACTTCAAACCTCGTGCCAAATTCATAAATATGCAATTTCAGCAGGTTACAGAAGCAGAAAGAGATAAAAGCGCAGATAACGTAGGATATTCAACAGCGCCCTGTTGATTATTGAGCGACCTATTTAAAACAGATCGGGTATCAGAAACATCATGAACATCCTCTCTCTGAACAAAGTTTCACATGCCTTTGGCGGTCCCAAACTGCTGGATGATGCCAACCTTCACATCGAAGCGGGGGACAGAATCTGCCTGCTGGGGCGAAACGGGGCCGGAAAGTCAACCCTGATGCACCTGATCAATGGTGACATCCTTCCAGACTCCGGAGAAATCACCCGCAATCAGGACATTCAGTCCGCTTATGTCCCGCAGGAATTTCCACCGAACTGGACGGGGACAATCAATCACTGGCTCAAAAACATTTTAGCCGATCAGGGGTTGGATGCGGTGCAGGCCGGCCTGCAGATCGACCAAACCCTGAGCCAGTTGGACCTCAACCCTGAGGATCAGCTGGAAGCGCTCTCAGGAGGCCTGAAACGCCGCGCCCTTTTAGCGGCTGCCCTGGTCCAGAACCCGGACCTCCTGCTCCTGGACGAACCGACCAATCATCTGGACATTGAGGCCATCTGCTGGCTGGAAAACTTTCTCTTACGCTTGCGCAAAAGTTTGATTTTTATCAGTCACGACCGTTCTTTCACCCGGACATTGGCCACCCGCATCGTTGAACTGGACCGCGGGCGTCTGCAGGATTATCGTTGCGACTACGACACCTTTCTGCAGCGGCGACAGGACGTTCTGCATGCTGAGGAACAGGATTGGGCCCGCTTTGACCAGAAACTGGCGGAAGAAGAGATCTGGATTCGCAAAGGGATCAAGGCTCGTCGAACCCGTAACATGGGGCGGGTCAGAGATCTACAGAAAATGCGCTCGGAACGCCAGCAACGCAGGGAGCGAACCGGGAATGTGCGTTTACAGCTTGAGCAGGGGGCAAAAAGCGGAAAAATTGTCATTGAAGCACAACAACTCAGCTTCAACTATCCGGACAGCGGCAAACCGGTTGTCAACACCCTGAACCTTCGGATCATGCGCGGCGATCGCATTGGCCTGATCGGCCCGAACGGCAGCGGCAAAACAACCCTGCTGAAGATCCTGACCGGTGAGCTCAGGCCAAGTTCCGGTCAGTTGCGACTCGGAACCAATCTGCAAACAGTCTACTTTGATCAACTCCGCAATCAATTAGATGAGGATCGAAGCGTCAAACAGAATATCGCTGACGACCATGATCAGGTGATCATTAACGACCAACCGCGCCACATTTACGGTTATTTACAAGATTTCCTCTTCAGTCCGGAACGGGCCAGAACTCCGGTCAAGGTCCTCTCCGGCGGTGAAAAAAATCGCCTATTGCTGGCCAAGCTCTTCACCCGCCCGGCCAATCTTCTGATTCTGGATGAACCGACCAACGACCTCGACATGGAGACACTGGACCTGCTGGAAGAGTTACTGCTCGACTACAAAGGGACTGTCCTGCTGGTCAGCCATGATCGAACTTTTCTCAATAATGTCGTGACCAGTTCACTGGTGTTCGACGGCCAGGGTCAGATCGAAGAGATTATTGGCGGCTACGACGACTGGCTGGCCATGCGCCAACCTGCCGAGGTCAAGGACAAAGAAAACCTGCCAAAAACCTAGAAGGACCGAGCGACCCCGGAAGCTGAGTTTCAAGGAAAAGCGGGAGCTGGAAGAGCTGCCTGAACAGATAGACGCATTGGAAACAGAGCAAGCGAGCATTCATGAGCAGTTGGCTGACCCTGAAAATTACAAAGGTGATAAAGTCAGCTTGGTCAACGAGCTTAAACAACGCTTAAAGGAAGTTGACGAAGCCCTGGAGAGCGCTTACCGGCGCTGGGAAGAACTGGACCAGATTCCGCAGTAAAACAAATCCCCCCGCTGAAGGGTTTGCTAACAGCCTCTGCGCAAGAGTTTAAGATTCCGGGAAGAAAAGACGACAAGTCTACAGTAAATTGAGCTGATTCCCAGTCGGGTCTGATCAAGCCTGGGGCTGTTGCAGAGGATTCAGCTCGGCACCACAATACTTGCAATGTCTGGCATTTTTTTCGTGCCCTTCAGCACTACATTCGGGCAGACCTGGGTTGAAAAGACTTCGTGAAAGTCAGTTCTGATGTCACAATCCCCGTCGGGATCGCAATAATTCCATAGCCCATGATCATGACCAGTGAAGCAAGAGCCTGGCCCAGGCTGGTTCTCGGGGAGATATCTCCGTAACCGACAGTGGTCATGGTGACAATGGCCCAGTAAACAGATCTGGGGATACTGGTAAAACCATTTTCCGGCCCCTCGACAATATACATGACAGACCCGAAAATAATCATCAGAAGAAAAACCGACAACAAAAAAACAGCGATTTTCCTGCGGCTGGCCCATAACGCCTTTTGCAGATAGTTTGACTCACCAACATACTGGACCAACTTCAGAACCCTGAAGATCCTGAGCAGACGCAGAATACGGATCACCAGGAGATACTTGCCCGAAGACAGAAACAGACTGACATAGGAGGGTAAGATCGACAGCAGATCGACAATGCCATAAAAGCTGAAAACATATTTCAGCGGCCTGCCGAGACAACTCAGCCGGAGGCAATACTCAATGGTAAACAGGATGGTAAACAGCCACTCGAGGAGAAGAAAAAGCCGCCCATACTTCTCCTGAAGCCCGGAAACGCTGTCCAGCATGACGACCGTAACGCTGATGATGATACAGAGGATCAGAACGACATCAAACAGCCGTCCTGCGAAGGTGTCCGCCTCAAAAATGACCTCATGAAGACGGTTACGCAGCGGGTATCTGGAATCTGGTTTACGCTCTGGCATCGCGAATCCTCACGAGGAATTATCTTATCGGTTATCCGCTTCATTCCGGTTGCGTTCAAGATTCTATTTCCAGGGTCGCATGAGCCCATCCATGGGGCGTGACTGTCAATAGAATCTGAATCTTTAAACATCTGGTTATCTATTACTTGAGAGGAATAGCTAACCAGATGTTCTTATATTTTAACGCAGAGACCACTGAGCACAGCAGGTGAGACAAAAAATCAAAACTTGCCGCCCTTCAGTGACTTGACCGCCGATTTGTTTACGGTAGCGCTTCAGCAACCAGATCGAGGATATGCACCGCTCTCTGCTTTCCCCGGCGTGATTGATACTGTCCTGTAACTGCATGATGCAGCCGGGACAATCGGTGGCAACCAGAGCTGCGCCGCTGCCAGTGATCGAAGATGCTTTCTTGGCTCCAATCTTCTTGCTGGTGTCGTAGTGATAGACAGAATAAGTCCCGCCTAAACCACAGCAGCTGCCGGCATCTTCCATCTCATGGAATTCCACTTGCGGCAGGGATTTAAGGATCACACGCGGCTCCCTGGTGATGCCGTGATTCCTCAAGTGGCAAGGATCGTGATATGTGACCCTGATCGGTTGATCGACTCTGGGAGTTGATTCAACTTGTCGGCAAAGCCCTGCTCAACCAGAAAGACAAAGATATCCTTGACCTTCTCGGCATAGTCGCTGTCGCCATCGCTCATAGCGGGATAAATCTGGGTCAGACCGGAATGACAGGAGGCACAGGCGGTGACGACATAATCGTAGTCATAGGCGGCAAACATCTTCTGGTTATCAGCGGCCAACTGTTCGACGGTATCGGTTGCTCCGGCTGAGACTGCGGGCAGACCGCAACAGACCTGATCCTTGGGAATAATGATATTGACACCAAGAAATTTAAGCGCCTTGATCAGGGCGTCACCACTGCCTGGGTACATATAATTGATGCCGCAACCGGTAAAAAACAGTACGGTCGGCTGTGTTTCCTCCCCCTTGATGAATTCTGGATAGCGCTCACGAAAGGGCTTGCTGGCCACGGGTGGCAGAGTCCGGTCCGAGCTGATAAAGGGGCGGGAAAGCGCAGGCGCATGCCGCTGTTTTCCGGAAGTTTTTTAAACAACAGACCGGAGAGCTTGCCGCCGGTCTTGGCCAGCAGGTTCATCAGGCCTGATGCTTGAGAACGGTGGAGACACCGAAACCGAAGGTCGACAATCCTTTGCGTGCAGCAATTTCACGCCTGGTGGCAGCGACGATATCTTCGGTGTGCACTTTGTTGGGACATTGAGAATAGCAGCTCCCGCACAACAGACACTGCGACATGTCGAGCAGAAACCGATCTTCGAGATCGACATCGCCTTTGAGCAGGGCATCGGCCAGGGCGATTTCCCGCGGGCGACTCGGCCTTCATGTTTTCCGCTCCAAAGGCAGGACAGTGAGCTCGACAGGCGCCGCATTTGACGCACCGTTCGATTTCATCACGGTATTCTTCGAGTTTTTTCAATTTAGCCATAGTTATCTATAAATCCTGGAATATAGAATTGGGAAGATAGAATCCAGAAGGACCTCAATCTTTTCCTTCTATTCTTCTAAATTCTGAATTCTCTATTCATTTACTTTTGATCACTGGGAAACATCTTCCCAGGATTGAGAATGTTTTTTTGGATCGAGAGCTTTCTTGATCGTCTTCATGTAGTCGATGGCGGTGTCAGCCAGTTCGAGCGGAATATAAGGGGCCTTCATGATGCCGACGCCATGCTCGCCGCTCATGGTCCCACCAAGGGCCAGGGCTTCCTTGAAAACTTCTTCTATCGCCTGTTCCGCTTTTTCCGCTTCGCCTTCGATCTTGCCGTCGATCATGATATTGACATGAATATTTCCGTCTCCGGCATGGCCAAAGTTAACAATCGGAACCTGATAGGTATCGGAGATTTTATCGATTCGGCGAATCATCTCGGGGACCTTGGAACGCGGAACACAGATATCTTCATTGTACTTGTCCGGATTGACTCTTCTCAGGGATGCTGAAACGGAGCGCCGAATCTGCCACAGAGCTTCACTTTCCTCAGCGGTTTCGGCAATTCGGGTTTCAACCACGCCCAGAGGCTTGACGATCTCGGAGATTTTATGGGCCTGCTTGTTGAGAAATTCTTTATCCCCATCGACTTCAATAATCAGTACGGCACGGGCGCTGTCGGGAACGTCAAGGTCGGTGCCTTCACGCACGCAATCAAGAGTACGGCTGTCCATAAACTCAAGAGTGGTCGGGATAATCTTGTTCTTGATGATAGCGGATACCGACTGCGCAGCGCCATCGATGGAGTCAAACAGGACCAGCATGGTCTTCTTGGCTTCCGGCTTGGGCAACAGCTTGATAATGATCTTGGTGATGACAGCCAGGGTCCCCTCACTGCCGCAGATCAACTTGGTCAGGTCATAGCCGACCACACCCTTCATGGTCGGTCCACCGGTTTTGATGATATCGCCGGTCGGGGTGACGATCTCAAGACCGATAATGTAATCCTTGGTGACACCATATTTAACGCACCGCGGTCCCCCGGCACATTCGGCGACGTTGCCGCCCAGGGTCGACATTTTCAGGGAAGCCGGATCGGGCGGATAAAAAGACCGACCTGTTCGACCGCCTTCTGAAACTGTTCGGTCACCAAGCCGGGCTCAACAGTCGCAACAAGATTTTCTTCATCAATCTCTATGATCTGATCAAGCCGGGTCAGCCCCAGAACAATCCCCCCTGTGACCGGCCAGGCTGCCGCCAGTGAAGCCGCTGCCGGCACCGCGCGGGAAAACGGGAATGGCGTGTCGATTCGCCAGCCTCATGATCTTGCTGACCTCTTCGGGACTTGCCGGATGAACAACAACGTCGGGCAGGAACTGCTTCTGTGTAGCATCGTAAGAATAACAGATCAAATCAGTCTTTTCGGTTGTCACATGGTCTTTGCCGCAGATCTGCTGTAATTCATTCACTATTTTTGTGTCGAGCATTGTACTCTTGTCCTTTATAAAAATATTGCCACCAAGACTCCAAAAACACCGACAAAACCTGATCAGGTTTTTAACAATCAAAAGCGGTCAAAGCCTTTGACTCTCCTGGTGTGCTTGATGTCGTGGTGGCTATCTGCTTCTCTTTCCTCAATCAGCCCATCCTGCCATTGTTAACTAAATAAGTCTACTTGGATTTCTTGAACCAGCCACTCTTTTCCGTGAAAACCTCTACCCTGTTTCGACCTTTTTTCTTGGCCGCATACAACGCCTTATCGGCCCGCTCAATCAAATCGGACTTTTTTATCGGCTTGTCGACACCACTGAAAACGGCCACGCCGAAACTGCTGGTCACCCGGTAATCATCATTATCGTAATGAAACGTATGCTGTTCTATTGCCGAGCGAATTTTTTCAGCGACCACGGCAGCTTCAGCTTCGCCTGCCTCGGGCAGTACAAACACAAACTCCTCCCCGCCGTAACGCGCGACAAGGTCATACTCACGGATCAAGCTGCCACAGAGTCCGGCGACCTCTTTAAGAACATAGTCTCCCGCCTGGTGGCCGTAAAAGTCATTGAATTTCTTGAAATTATCGATATCAGCCAAAATCAGGCTCAAATGATTTTTCAGACGAACACTCCGACTCATCTCCTTGTCGAGAAACTCCTGAAAATAGCGATGATTATAAATTTCGGTCAAGCCGTCGAGATTGGCAATGCCTTCAAGATAAACGTTTTTCGCTTCCAGTTCGGTGGTCAGTTTTTCCAGCTGAATTTTGGCTTCAACCAGTTCACGGTTGATCTGCTCATAGCTCATATTCAGCAGGCTCAATTCGATATTGGCCTTCTGCAACAATTCCGGAATCGACGGTGTCCCCTCAATCTTGAGGCCGAAATAGTCGGCAGCCTTGACCACTTCAGTGTTGGCCTGATCAAGAATTTCATCAATGCTCTGCGTATCCAGCTTGAACAGCTTTCTGGCCTGCTCCCTGAACGGAGCGTGATAATCAATGGGATTACCGGAATACATGATATTTGCCAACAGCGCCGCGAGATGGACCACGCCGGTCACGGTTTTGATGTCGGCATCTCCCCCTTTATAAGCGGCGGGATCATGATGATAACTGATAGGAATCGCCAGACTGTCGGGAAACTGCCAGCGTTTGGCCGCTTCTCCGCCGATATAGGCATGATCTGCACCAATCCGCTCTTTTCCAGAGCGAGCAGACGCTCTTCATTCCCTTCGGCCTCAGTCAACAGCCGATCGTAGGTCTCCCGATAAGCACAGGCCAGAATCAATCGGCCCAGATTCTGCAGCAGACTGACCGTGAACGCTTCTTCAGGGTCCAGATCAGACACCTTGGCCATGATCAACTTGGACGCAACCGCGGCGGCCAGAGATTCTTCCCAGAACCGCTCATAATCGAAGCCGGCCCCATAACGGGGGCGCTCCATATTCAGAAAGGAAAAAGAGAGTACCAGACTCCGCACCGCATTGGTTCCTAAAATTGCCACCGCCTGCTGAATCGTCCCGACCTCGTTGGGAAAATTGTAAAAGGAAGAGTTCACAACTTTAAGAATTTTAGTCGATAACGAAACGTCCTGGGAAATCAGCCGGGTAATATCGTAAATCGTTGTCTCTTCCCGCCCGGTTATATTGATCAAGGTCGATGCAACTGTTGACAGTGTCGGCAAGGACCCGCTTTCGATCACTGTTTGAAGCACTTCTTCTTGTGTCGGCATATAGCAATCTATCCTTCGATCGAGAAACTTTAACAGCGAATCCCCCACGCCATCCCGCTGTTATTTGTCCCTCAATCCTGTTTTTCGTTTTCCACCGTTGGCAGGATCATCCCACCATCAGGGATCACGACGATTTTTGCGGCGGGATCAAGTCCCGGCAAGACCCTGTTCAGGGCGGACGGCAAATCATCGGCCTTTTCCATGCCCATTGTTTCCGTCTGTTCAGCGGAAAATCCGCTGATCAAAATCACCCTGAACCGTCTGGCCTTGGCCAAAACCGAATGCGCGGTCTGACCATTAATCTGATAATCAGCTCGTAGAGCCTGTTCAAACTGATCAAGATCCTGATAGCGGAACCAGTCGTAAAAAGTCGGATAACCGAAGCCATCTCTACAGGCGGCCAACAGAATAATCGTACCGCCCTCCTTAACAGCACGGCAACCGTAATCGAGAGCTTTCTGAGACTGGATGAATTGATATCTTTCGGTTCCCCACCACAGGAGACAACAGCCAGATCGGCGGCCTGATCAATCTCTACCTGAAACAGGTTACGGACCATCTCGCATCCGGCCAGATGGGCCAGTTCAAGATCACCGCAGAAGACACCGAGAATGTCTTTCTCCGGAGAAAGAACGGTATTCAAGAGAAAATCGGGTTCGACTTTTCGAGCGGCCTGGAGCAGATTGCGATGCACGGGATTGCCATCCAGCACTCCAGTCACTGCCAGGGGATGTTTGCCGCCCTCCTCGGGCGGATTGAAAACAGCAAAGTGACTGGCCATACAGGTCTCACGTCCGGCGGTACCGGGAACCAGAGCTTTTCGACCGCCGCCAAAGCCGGCAAAATAATGAAATCCGATGGTCCCGGTCACAATCACCCGATCGGCCTCGACAATTCGCTTGAAGATTTGAACGGAAATGCCCGAATCCGTGGTTCCCAGATCAACCAACTGCCCCTCATCGTCACATTCATGATCGTAAACGGCAAGACGGCCGTAAAGAGGACCAAGAATTTTGCGATGTTCCGCTTCGGTCTGCTTGCGATGAATCCCGAGAGCGATAATAATTTCGATATCCTGATCGGGAATCCCGAGCCGGTTTAATTCAGCGACAAGAATCGGAAGGTAGATTTCGCTACCGGTGTAGCGGGTCACATCGGATGTTACAATGGCAACCCGCTCCCCCGGTTTGACGATCTGACCCAAGGGGGCTGATCCGATCGGTTCCGCCATGGCCCGGCGCACCAGCTGCTCTGCGTCATCGACAGATGGAAGCTGATCAAGCTCCAGCTTTTGCGCGCCGGGGAGATAACACTCTACGACCTCGTTCCCGTACTTTAATTTAATCGCACTCACAGAGACTCCTTCCCTCATGACTCAACACGCTTGAAGCAAAAGAAAGACCGGCTCTCCCCGGCAAGGAATTGCTCCCCGGGAAAAGTACCAATTCTTTCCGTTAAATGTAAGGTCAACAATACTGAAAAAAACACCTCGGAACAAGATCCAGAAGACTTATCCTTGCAGAATCACGAGATACTGTGATAAAAAATATGGCTTCTTAATCAACAATTTGCGGGAGAACAGCATCATGGATTTACAGATTTTACCTGTTGAAACAGAAAAACCACTCATTGAAAACGAAAACGATCTGGTTTTCGGCAAACTTTTCACAGACCGTATGTTCGTCATGGAGTTTGACCGTGACAAGGGTTGGCACTCAGCCCGCATCCAGCCCTATGCTCCTCTCCAACTTGATCCGGCAGCCGTCGTTCTCCATTATTCTCAAGAAATTTTTGAAGGCTTGAAAGCTTTCCGGCGGCCAAATGGCGATGTCGCCCTGTTCCGCCCGGAAGATAATGTCGCCCGCTTCAACCGCAGTGCGCGGCGCATGTGCATGCCTGAGGTCGATGAGCAGTTTTTCCTCGATTCCATGCTGCAGCTGATCCGCCTGGAAGAGAGATGGATTCCGCATAACGAGGGAACCAGCCTCTATATCCGTCCGACCATGATTGCCACAGAAGCGATGCTTGGGGTTCATCCGGCGGACAAATACCTCTGCTACATTATCCTCAGCCCCGTTGGTGCCTACTACAAAGGGGGATCGCCCCGGTTAAGATCTGGATTTCTGATTTTTATGTCCGCGCAGCGGAAGGCGGAACAGGTGAAGCGAAAACGGGCGGAAACTACGCCGCAAGCCTCTACGCCGCTCAAGAGGCCGCTGAAAACGGCTATGACCAGGTTCTCTGGCTGGATGCAAAAGAGAAACGTTATGTTGAAGAGGTCGGCAGTATGAACATGCTGTTTCTCTACGATGGAAAAATTGTAACGTCTCCGCTCAAGGGAACAGTGCTCGACGGCATCACCCGCCGCTCCGCCCTGACTCTGGCCAAAGAGCTCGGTTACGACATTGAGGAACGCGCCATGAGTGTCGATGAAATCATGGAAGGTGCCGAGAATGGTCGCCTGACTGAAGCCTTCGGGACGGGAACCGCTGTCGTTATTTCTCCAGTCGGCTCATTCTGCTATAAAGACAAATGCGTGCAGCTGGGTGATGGAACTCCGGGGAAACTGACGATGAAACTCTACACCATGCTGACCGGTATCCAGTACGGCAAGCAGGAAGACAAATACAACTGGGTCACCCTGTTGTAATCCGCAGACCGCAAAGCATGACCGCTCGACCGGCGCACCCCGTTGCACCGGTCAAGCGGTTTCCAATACTTAAAAACTGGGTCACCTTTCCAACTGACGGTATTTTCTTGCGCCACAGCGCTCCCCCCCTGCGCAGCCGACAAAATTCACTGACAACGGCTCCCGACAGAGCATACTCCGCACAAATGTGGGTCCATCATTAGCCTACCGTAAAACACAATTGAGTACACATTAAAACTACATATCAACACACATTCAACTAAACACATATATTACGGGCTATTCACAAATCCTCATTATAGCTACTGTTTACACCGTTTACACATACTTCATCACAATTGGCACGGAACCTGCCTTAATCACACCTTACGCGCAAGCCTGTGCGCATGAAGCAACTGCCACCTGTTCCATAGTCAAAAATTATAAGGAGTCAGAATTATGTGTCGTATCGGTGCCATCAAAAGCCTGAACTACGTCCATCCCAGCCAAGCCCTCAAACTGATGCAATCGCAGCAGAAAGGCCATGACAACTCCGGCTTTGCATGGTCATGCAAAATCTGGGAGGAATTTTCGAAACATACAAACATCTGCCAACCCTGTCGATGGCCTGCACCGATAAGGGAATCAAGATCGCTGAAAACATTCTGCACGAAACCGGTTTTCGCCGCACCCTGCAATGGTCACCCGAGGTCAACGACTGGCCGGGGCTCGACATCAACGCCATGCCTCATTACGTATTCGAAACCTTCAGTTACCCGCAAAGCTATGAAAATGCCGGTCGCAAAAAGAAAGAAGAGCTGCTGCTCGACACACGCCTGAAGCTGCGCGCAGCACTGGAAGACAATGAAGAAGGGTTTGTCTACTCCTTCTGGCCCGACGTCATCACCCTGAAGGAGATTGGCGACCCCATGACATCGGGACCTATTTCAATCTGTGGGAAAGCGACAACCGCTTCACCGCCAAGGTGATCACGGCCCAGTGTCGTCAGAACACCAACTACGACATTGTCCGCTATGCCGCCCACCCCTTTCACCTGCAGGGCTACACAGCCCTGGCGAATGGTGAGAATACTTTCTATCTCAAAACAAGGAGCTCCAGCAGGAACTCCATCGTGGCTATATCGGCTTCGAGTCCGATTCGCAATGTTTCCTCTATACCCTGCACTACGTCCATCGCGAACTGGGCTGGCCGCTGAACTACTACAAGCATGTCGTCACTCCCCTCCCTTTCGAGCAGATCGAGCAACGCGAAGACCAGAAGCAACTGCTGGCAATCCGCCAATCCCTGGCTCACCTTGAAATAAACGGCCCCAACACCATTATCGGCATGCTGCCGGACAACACCCTGTTCACATGCTGCGATGCCAAAAAACTACGCCCTGTCGTCGTTGGACGGGACGATGAAACGGTCATCATCACTTCGGAAGTCTGCGGTATCAACGAGGTCCTCCCGAACCGCAACTGGGAACAAGACATCTATCCCAACGAGCGTGAAACAATCATCGTCACCGATGACCTGGAGGTACAGAGATGGAAACAGTAAAACTGAACGATGTCACCGCCAACGATCTTCCCTGGAAGATTATCTACAATGCCAGTCGCTGTACCATGTGCGGGTCCTGTGTCGCCACCTGCTCCTTCCGGGCGATTCAAGCAAAAATCGAGCGTCGCAGAATGGTATTTTCCGAAGCCGACTTTCCGGAGCCCAAAACGCGCTTTTCTGCCGTTCCGGTTATCAGTCAGGTCGATTCGATCCGCGATTACTGCCGCGGCTGCGGCATGTGCGAAAAAGTCTGCCCCAATGACGCCATCAGACCGGAACGCAACCCCGACACCCGGCACCCGATTGTGACCCGCTGCCTCGGCGGCGACTCGATTAAACGCGGCGGTCGTAAAACCTGGAGGGTGGGACAAGAACCCTGGACAAAATTCGCGTTGGCCGCATCTCGCAGATGACCGACCCCAGCTCGACGCCCAGCGCCACACCTTTGACCTGCTGGCCCCTTCGGCCGTATTTTACCGCCGAAAAACTCCCCTTCTCACCCAACAGCAAAAATGAGCTGGTCGCGACAGAGATCACACCACCGGTCAACTGGATCTATCCGGTCATTATCGGCGACATGTCGATCGGGGCGCTGTCGTGGCGGATGTGGGAAGCCGTTGCCATGGCAACGGCCTACCTTAATGAAGAGTGCGGCCTCCCCGTCCGCATGAGCTCTGGAGAAGGCGGCGTTCCTCGCCGTCTGCTGAGATCGAAGTACCTCAAGTATATGATTCTTCAGATCGGATCCGGTCATTTCGGCTGGAACCGCATTGTGACCAGCATGCCCGACATGATTGAAGACCCGGCCGGAATCCTGATCAAAATAGGTCAGGGCGCCAAACCGGGGGACGGAGGACTGCTTCAGGCCGGCAAAGTGGCCGAACACATTCAGGCCATTCGCGGGGTGCCCAAAGCCGATCTGCTCAGCCCGCCGAACCACCAGGGGCTCTATTCGATCGAAGAAAGCGTCCAGAAGATGTTTCTCTCCTTCAACGCGGCTTTCAAATTCCGGGTCCCGGTCGCCATCAAGGTTGCCGCTTCAGCGACCAGCGTCAGCGTTTTCAACAATCTGGTCCGCGATCCGTACAACATCGTCGGCGGATTTTTTCTGGATGGTATCGATGGCGGCACTGGAGCGGCCCATGAAGTCAGCCTCGACCATACCGGCCATCCGATTGTCAGCAAGCTGCGCGACTGCTATCTGGCGGCCGTCACCCAGGGACGTCAGGGGCAGATCCCGCTCTGGGCTGCCGGAGGCTCGGGAAAACCGGCGATCTGGCTGCTGATGCTTTCAAAATGATTGCTCTCGGTGCCAACGGAGTCTTTACCGGCAAGCTGATCCTGCAGATGGCCGGCTGCATCGGCAACGACCTCGGTCGCTGCAACGCCTGCAATACAGGCCTGTGCCCGGCAGGGATCACAACCCAGGAGCCACAGCTGGCTCACCGCCTGGACCCGGAAAAAGCCGCTCAGAATATCGTCAATTATTTCCTGGCTATGGATCAGGAGATCAAAAACTGATGGCCCCAATCGGCAACTCGTCACTTCCCGTTGGACGTGCCGACGCCCTGGTTTCAACCGATCGTGCAGTCGCGGACCGCCTGCAGATTCAGCATGTATGTTAAGGAGGCCTGATCATGACTGCAATAATCAACGGCTTTAACAAAGGCAATAATCGCATTTCAACCCAGGAACTGCTGCAGCAGATTTACGCTGCCCTCGATCGCGGTGAAACAGACTTTGAGGTCACCGCCTCCGGCCATCATGTCGTCGGTGGACCACTCTGGTCGGAAGATGGAACCCCGCTCAAAGTTCGAGGTCAAAAATCCCGGCCAACGGGTGGGCGGGTTCGGACTCAAGGGGACGCAGATCATCGTCAACGGCCCGGCCCCTGCCGATGCGGGCTGGCTCAATGCCGGTGCCGAGCTGATCATCAAAGGCGACAGTGGCGACACCACAGCCCACTGCGCCGCCGGCGGTAAAATCTACGTTTCAGGCCGCGTCGGCACTCGTTCGGGATCATTGATGAAACACGATCCGGCCTTTCCCGCCCCGGAACTCTGGGTCATGAAAAACACCGGTTCATTCTCCTTCGAATTCATGGGCGGAGGAACCGCCGTCATCTGCGGCATCGACTGTGCAGAATACCCGTCCATCCTCGGCGATCGCAGTTGCATGGGCATGGTCGGCGGTACCATCTACGTGCGTGGTCCCGTCCACAACCTGTCCGATGAAGTCTGGCTGCTTGAATTGGATGAAGCTGATCGCGAATTTCTGAATAATGGCCTGCCGATTTTTCTCGACAAGGTTGATCGCAGCAACGACCTGGAAACCTTAACCGATTTCAGCCAGTGGAAAAAAATAATCGCCAAGACCTACGAAGAACGCCGCAAGTGGCACAGCATGCGGCCAACGATGCACGAGTTCCGGCTCAACAAATGGGTCGAAGATAACGGCATCTTCGGTGGCCTGGTTAAAGATGATTACGACTATGTTGCCGGGCTGGTTACAACAGGCGAAGGCCGCCTGAAAATTCCGCACTGGAAAAACAAAGCCTTCTGCGCTCCGTGCGAATCGGCCTGTCCCTCTTCGATTCCAACCCAGGATCGCATCAACCTGTTGCGCCAGGGCAAGCACAAAGAAGCGATTGAGCTGGTTCTGCAGTATTCACCCTTCCCCGGCAGCGTCTGTGGCGAAGTCTGCCCAAATCCCTGCATGGATGCATGTACGCGCCAGTTCATCGATCTGCCGGTTTCGATGCCGGAATTGGGAAACTCTCACTTGAAGCCAGATCGCCCGAAGCAAAAGCCGACACGGGAAAAAAAGTGGCCGTTATCGGTGGCGGGCCGGGTGGACTTTCCGCTGCTTGGCACCTTCGTCTGCAGGGACACGCGGCAACCATATTTGAAGCCGACAAGGATGTGGGCGGCAAATTACGGCAGGTTATCCCCGGCGATCGACTGCCGGCAGATTCCCTCAACGGCGAAATCGCGCGGATCAGACAGATGGGGGTTGACATCAGGACCGGTTCACCGGTCGACAAACAGCTGTTCGAGCAGATCCGGAGTGACTTTGATGCAGTCATTATTGCTTCAGGGGCGCATACGCCGGTTGTCATACCGTTTCCCGGTCATGAACGCTTGATTAAAGGACTCGATTTTTTAAAGCAGGTCAACAATAACCTGAAACCGGAAATCGGAGAGCGGGTTGTCGTGATCGGCGCCGGCAATGCAGGCATGGATGTCTGCCTGGGAGCCTACGCCATGGGCGCTAAAAAGGTCACCGCTATCGATATCCAACGCCCTGCAGCGTTTAAAAAAGAGATCGATCACTTCGAAAAGCTGGGTGGCTCAATTGAGTGGCCGGTCTTCACGGAAAAAGTCAGCGCAAAGGGCCTGCATACCAAAGATGGTCGCCTGATCGAGGCAGATACCGTTATCATCTCCATCGGCGAACGCCCCGACCTCGGTTACATCCCGCGCGAATGGCTCGATGAGCGCGGCATGGCTGCCGTTGACGAATGCGGCCAGCTCAGTGCCGCTCCCGGCATCTTCGCCATCGGCGACACGATTCAGCCGGGGTTGTTGACCCACGCCATCGGTCATGGTCGCGAAGCAGCAGGATACATTGACACATTCCTGTCCGGCGGAGAGCTGGTCCCGAACAAAAAACCGCCGATGATCTCCCAGAAATGCCTGACCAAAGAGCTGTTCCGTCCCCGGGTCAGAAGTCGCTTCAAGGTTGATGATGCCAAAACTGAAACCAACCGCTGCCTCTCCTGTGGAACCTGTCGCGATTGCAGTATGTGCCTGGAAGCTTGCCCCGAAGGGGCAATCCGCCGGGACGAGAAAAAGGATGGCGGCTTTGAATATGTGTCCGACGCCAGCTACTGTATCGGCTGCGGAATCTGTTCAGCCATCTGCCCCTGCGGTATCTGGGGCATGGAGCAGGTCGTCTGAAAATAACCGTCATTCCGGCTACAGGACTCTTTCCTGTAGCCGACCCCCCTAAGATCAAAGCCGACCGTCACATCCACACCCTGGAGCCACAATTCTCATAAAAAATAACCACAGCATTAAGATTTGTTGACTTTAATAGTAAATTCACTAAAATCAGCGCTTAGTGAGAGGGGGCTAATTTTATTTATCTGGAGTGCATTTCATGCCATCCCCAAAATCGTTCAGTCTTGGACTGAAGATGACTGCATCCATTGGCGTCATCACAGTTGTCGCAATTCTACTTATTTTTTCATCCGTCATCACCTTGAAAGGACAAAAAGACGATTCAACCGTCATCAACATCGCCGGTCGTCAGCGTATGCTCAGCCAGAAGATCTCAAAAGAGGCGATGGCCATTCATGCCGGTCTGGCTGTTGAAGAAAACCGGGCAGCGCTGAAAGAAACCCACGAGCTGTTTGAAAGCTCGTTGCAGGACCTGATCCAGGGCAACGCCAAATTAAATCTGCCCGCGACGAAAAATCCATCCATCCTGACCCAGATGAATCGAGTGAAAGGGATGTGGCAGGGCTTTTTCTGCTCAAATCAAAGTCGTTCTTAATCCTACCAGCACGGACGAGCAAATTTCTGCTGCAGCCGAAAAGGTCCTGAGCACAAACCTGCCCCTGCTGAAAGAGATGAACAAAGCGGTCGGCATGTATGCATCCCAGTCTCAGGCCAAAGTCCGGACACTCAACAATCTGCTCTACTGTGGCGGACTGATCGTTCTGATAGTCACCTTCCTGATCTGGCTGTTCATCAATCGCTCCATCGTCAGACCGTTGCGCCGCGTGGTCAAAATGGTCAATGACATGGGAAAGGGGAATCTGGACCAGCGCCTGAACATGAAGCAAAGCGATGAAATAGGACAACTGGGCCAGAACATGGATCAGTTTGCGGCCGACCTGCAGGATGAAATCCTGACCGCCTTCAAATCTCTTGCTGACGGCAACTTCACCTTTGAGGCCAAGGGCCTGATCGCCAAACCACTGCACCAGGCCAATCAAAAGCTGTCGCAATTGGTCTTATCGGTTCAACAGGCCAGCCATAAAATTTCAGCCGACGCCATTCAGGTTTCGACAACCAGTACCTCGCTGGCCGATGGGGCAACTCAGCAGGCAGCGGCGCTGGAAGAGATCTCAGCCTCAATGGCTCAAATGAACGAACAGACAGCCAGCAACTCGGAAAACGCCCAACAGGTCAACCGGCTTTCAGCGCAGGCAAAAAATCGGCCGAGCAGGGCAACACCCACATGCAGGCGATGGTAAAAGCGATGGACGAGATCAACGAAGCGGGTGGCAATATCAGCAAAATCATCAAAGTCATTGATGAAATTGCCTTTCAGACCAACCTGCTGGCCTTAAATGCTGCGGTTGAAGCGGCGCGAGCCGGTCAACACGGCAAAGGCTTTGCCGTCGTTGCTGAAGAGGTCCGTAATCTGGCTGCCCGCAGTGCCAAGGCTGCCAGCGAAACAACGGCACTCATCCAGGGATCGGTCCAAAATCTGAAAACGGCGCCCAGATCGCCGATCAGACGGCAGCTGCACTGGGCGAAATCTACCGAGGAGTGGTTCAGGTCTCTGAGCTGGTCGAGGAGATTGCCACGGCCAGCCATGAACAATCACTCGGGATCACCCAGGCCAACAGCGGCCTCAATCAACTCGATTCGGTGAACCAGAACTCCACCGCCATCGCCGAAGAGACCGCCTCCGTTGCCGAAGAACTGTCAGCCGAAACCCGGCAGCTCCAGGACATGCTGGGCCGCTTCAAAATTTTCCAGGGCCGACAGGAGCTGTTACCCTGATGACTTGATGAATTCACTGAAGGGAGGTGCATCGACCTTGCCTCCCTTCAGTCCCCGGGCCTCGCCCTATTCCTTTATCAAAAGCCAAGCGGGCTGGCAGCTCGATTTCCTGACCATGAGCCAGGGCAATCATCTTTAACCACCGCAACCAGTGGCATTTCAAGACCCTCCGTCACCCTTACGCCGGCGCATTCGACGACTGGATATTTGACGCTGACGGATTTCCCCACACTCGCCAGCGGCCAGAGCGAGACACGACGATTGATCTTTTTGCCGCCCAAGCTGCAAGCGTTCAAGTACTGCCAATTGGCGGTCGAAGTCACAGCACTTCGAGTATCCCGCCAAAGCCAGTACTCCCTCAACCCGTTGACCCGAGGTTACAGTCGTCTCCCGGTCAAAGCGACTCATCAGCTGCCGCGTCTTCAGAGCGTCAAACCAGTCATGAAAAGCCTTAATCAACGTACCGGAACCACCATGCTGACGTTGAAAGCGAGTCCAGATCCGGTCAAATTCATATTCAATCAAATAGCTATGAAGCTCGGGGGCGATCGCTCCAGCCCTCGCCAGCACAGCCTCGGCCGAACTGTCAAGGTTGGATGAAATCAGCTCAAGCCAGTCTTTTAACAACTGAAAAGCCCGACCGGAGGAACAAACAAACAATTGTTTGTCCTCATCCACCTGTGCCTGAACCGCCTTGCCGGTGCCGAAAGGGACTCTGTGGGAAAAGCGCGGCGAAGGCTGCACAACTGTTCCGGACAGGGTTTCGACGCCAGCGACCTTGGCCAGCTGCTGGAGGAAATAAAAATCCTCCGCCGCCGAGCGACGGTTCATCCCACCGGCCGCAACATAGGCAGAGGCCCGACAGGCAAGAGCGCTGCCGATCGTGTGATAAGCGTAGGGTGAACCCGCCAGCTGGAGACCCAGAAGATAACTGCGCAGATAGAGTTCATAGGTGCGAATCGCCTTCTCCTGCCGTTCGGTCTGTCCCGGCTGATGGCGGAAGGGAATCACAGCTCCACCGCAGGTTCTTTCTTCAAAATGAGTAAAGATAGCGGCAAGATAGTTCGCATCGACCAGCGTATCGGCATCCAGTGAGATCAATATCGGGTCCGCCTCCCAGTCAAGGTGAGGCAAAGCAAGATCAAAACCGATTTTGCGGGCCAGACCAACGCCCTCTTTAGGACCCAGTTCCACCCCGGAAGAAGACGCATCAACCCAGGTCAGATGGAAATCGCCAAGAGAATGCTCTTCCAGCCAGGCCAATGTCTGCTGATTATTCCGCTTGTCCTCAATACAGGCCGCGGCGCGATTATTAACGACGATGACAATTAATGTCCGGCACAACAATTCGCGGGGATTAGCAGCCAACGCTGCCAGGGTTGCCGGCAGCACTTGCCTTTCTGCCAACGCTGGAATGACAAGTGCGGCTCTAAACCTGACAGTGGGACTCAAACCGGTCAGAGCCCATGGCGAAGATGCGGCACGTGAATTGAGATATTTGGTGAGCTGTTTCGTCAAAGGATTTGATCTCTTCTGTTCAATAACAGGGCAATGTTTCGACAGACCGCCTGCCCCAGTCAACGGGACAGAGGATGAATCTGACTAGAGAGAGAACGTCTTACCCTCCATCTTCCGACCCAGTTCCACAAAAGCATCCCCCTGTCCATCCAACCAATGAATCTGCACCCCCGCTTTTCCATCCGCCGGAAAAAGGTCTCCTGACGCTTGGCAAACTGACCGATGGCACTGCGTAGTTTCTGAACCATATCGTTCCGACTCAGCTTGCCCTGCAAAAACTGAGCAATCAAGCGATATTCCAAGCCATAGAATTCAAGTCTTTCCCAGGCGACGCCACTATCACGCAAGTGCTGAACCTCTTCGACCATGCCCAGATCAAAACGCTGCTGCAAGCGCCGGGCAATCCGCTGACGCAGAATCTCGCGCGGCCATTTAAGGCCAAAGACCAATGGACTGATTGATGGTAACGGTGGCAGATCTTTTCTGCGCTCTGTTCTCCCACGGCAATTTCCAGTGCACGAATAATCCGTTCCCGCTGTTCCAGGTCTGTTCGATTATGCTGGTCAGGCTTTAGAGTCAACAATCGGTCACGAATTTCCGCATCGCTCACATCGGCAAGTTGTGCTCGCAAATCCTCATTTTCAGGAACTTCAACCAGACGATAACCGCGCACAACAGCGTCGAGATAGAGACCGGTTCCGCCACAAATCAGCGGGACCCGTTGACGTTTCCAGATATCGTCTATCGCCCCGAAGCAGTCACGTTGAAACTGAAACACATTATATTCGCTGCCCGGCTCGGCGATATCAATCAAGTGATAGGGTACGTCGCCATACTCCTCCAGATCTTTTCCAGTACCGAGATCCATGCCGCGATAAACCTGACGTGAATCCGCTGAAATGATCTCAGCGCCGAATTTCCGGGCAGTTTGCACCGCAAGGGCAGTTTTCCCTCCCGCCGTCGCTCCCAGAATCACCATTAAATTGTAGGTCTGTTCAATCATTTTCCTTCCCCAGCGTCAAGTGAGATCACAATAACGAAATTCTGCCGTCCTGCCTATGAAAACCTGCAAGAGGTAAACAGTTCATCTCCTGTCTCTGTTCTGCTATAGTCCCCTCTCATTCCATATCTGGATTAACCGGATAACAGTGAAGGACAGACCGACAAGTATGAGTGAAACACAAGCGTATATCCTGACCCGCGACCAACACAATGTTTCCCGTAAGCAAATCGATGAAAGCAGCCTGAAAGTTCTCTACCGCCTCCACCGCCACGGTTACAAAGCTTATCTCGTCGGCGGCAGCGTGCGAGATCTGTTGTTGGGCAGACAGCCGAAGGATTTTGACATTGGCACCGACGCCACCCCCAGCCAGGTCCGCAAACTCTTCCGCAACTGCTTTCTGGTGGGTCGACGTTTTCGCCTGGCCCATATCCGCTTTGCCGGTAACCAACTGATTGAAGTGGCGACCTTCCGCCGCCAGCCGGACGACAAAGAGCTGCCTGAAGACCCGGAAGACCATCTTCATTTTGTCCAGAATGTTTTCGGCACGCCGAAAGAAGATGCTTTCCGCCGTGACTTCACCATCAACGCCCTGTTTTACAATATCGCCGATTTTTCCATCATTGATTATGTTGGCGGCTTGAAAGATCTGGACGAAAACGGCTGAACGTCATCGGCGACCCCATGATCCGCTTGTCGAAGATCCGGTCAGAATGCTACGTGCCGTTGAATTCTCCGCCCGCCTTGACTTCACCATGTCGCCGAATATTTTTGCTGCCATCAATCAGCACAAAGCCCTGCTCGCGAGTGCCGCTCCGGCCAGAATCCGTGAAGAGATCATGGAACTGTTCCGCCACAGGATCGCCGGACCGGTTTTAAAACAGTGTCGTGAACTCGGCATGCTGCCGCATCTGCTGGCCGGTTATCCGGGGACAGATGAAAGCATTGCCCTGCTTGAGAAAATCGACCTGCGCACCGCATCAGGAATCCCGATTGAGGAAAGTTTTGCCATTGCCGCCCTCTACCTGCGTCTTTTCATGGATGCCTGTCCGCCGGACCGCTCCACTCCTGTGACCGAAGCCCTCCACCAGGCCAATGCGATTATCGTCCCTCATTGTCGCTACTTCAGTATTGCAAGCGGAATCCGCCATCAGGCTCGAGAACTGCTTATCAGCTGTTTCCGCCTCGCCCGTGGCCGTGGATTACGCGGAGAAAAGCGCTTTCTCCAGCACCCGCTCACAAAGGTTGCGTTAGAGCTTTTTACCCTGTGGTCCGAAGTTCGTCCGGACCTTTCTCCATTACTTGAAGACTGGACAAGAGCAACCCCTTCAAACCCGGCAGACCCATCTTCCACAAAGCCAACATCGAAAAAAACGACGCAGACGCAGGAAACTTAAAAAACGTCAGACAGACAGCGATTCATAACTGCCAAGAAAAACCTCAAACCGCAAAACAAAACATCAATTGCACTTGATTCTGCAGAGCAGTTATGTAGTTTGTAATTAATTTTTATTTAACAAATGATTGTAATAATAACCCTGTTCTGGTAAACTCCGCTCAAATTATCGCCTTTTAATCTCTTATTTCACACACCGAAGAGGAGCCGATGAAACTGAACAGCATTCAGAGCAAGATCGGAGGAGCCCTTATTCTTGTACTGCTTATCATTCTTGGGGCAGTTTTATTTTGCCGCGCTACAATCACGCAACCTGTTGAGAGAACAACAAGATCAGGCCCTGGATGTTATTCACAATGGGACTCTTGACCAGGCGCGCAGCGTCTATAGCAGCCTCGAAATCGGCACGGCGGGATCTCTCGAACGTGGAGAAATGGATGTTTTGACGAGCTTCTCAGAGGCCTCGGAGCTGTTCCCGGCGTCCTGGAAGTTGGCCTGGTCAACCCCCAGGGAATCACCACCTATTCAAGCAGGCAGGAAAGCCTCGACAAAAGACAACCCCACATTACAATTTCCAGTCCCAGAGATGAAATCATGGTGGAAGAGGAATCAGAGACCAGCTTCTTCATGGCCAAAAAGTCATAAATACGAAGAAAAATGCATGGAATGCCATGAGGACGTTGAAATCGGCAGTCTGGCCGGCGTGCTCTATGTCGATTTCAGCCTGGACAAGCTCAGGGAAGAAGAAGCCTTACAGAAAGAAGCTCTGGCTGCAGCCAGCAGCACAAGCTTGTGGAGCAATCTGGGCATGGGCCTATTCAGCCTGATTATCACCTGGTTTGCGCTGTTTTTCATGCTGCGTCGATTGATTGTGGTTCCGCTGATCAAAATTAAAAAAGTCCTGACCGACATAGGCAAGGGCCACCTGAAAGAGCGGCTCAATCTCAAACAGAGTGATGAGCTCGGCGATACGGCCCGGACCCTTGACCAGCTGGCTGAACACCTTGAGAAAAATATAGTCGGCCCTCTTGAGCAGCTGGCCAGTGGAGACCTGACCTTCAACGTCACTCCGCACGATGAAGATGATGTCCTTGGTCATGCCCTGAAACAATTAGGGGAAGACCTCAACCGTATGATTGCCGACCTCCAGGTTGCCGGCCAGCAGATAGATACCGGCAGTTCCCAGGTCAGCGATTCAGCCCAGGTTTTATCTGACGGAGCGGCTCAATCGGCAGCGTCAGTTGAAGAGATCAGCAGCTCCATGAACATTATAGGCACGCAGACAAGTACCAGCGCGGAAAACGCTCAACAGGCCAACCAGCTGGCGTCAACGGCCAGAAACTCAGCCAATACGGGCAGTGAGCGCATGACTGAGATGATCAGCGCCATGGGTGAAATCAACGAGGCTGGTCAAAATATCAGTAAAATCATCAAAGTCATCGATGAAATCGCTTTCCAGACCAACCTGCTGGCCCTTAACGCTGCAGTAGAAGCGGCCCGGGCCGGACAACATGGCAAAGGTTTTGCGGTTGTTGCTGAAGAGGTTAGAAACCTAGCCGCACGTAGCGCCAAGGCAGCCTCGGAAACAGCCGAACTGATTGAAGGATCAGTCGCAAAACCCAGAACGGCACCAAGATTGCGGAGCGCACAGCCGAAGCGCTGGACGAAATTGTTGGATCGATCGGCAAAGTCACCGATCTGATCGGTGAAATCGCTGCAGCGAGCAGTGAGCAGGCCCAAGGCATCTCCCAGATCAATATTGGCCTCCAGCAGATCGACCAGGTCATTCAACAAAACACAGCCAGTGCGGAAGAGAGTGCCGCAACCAGTGAAGAGCTGTCCAGTCAGGCAGCCGAGCTGAAAAATCAGCTCAGCCGTTTTACCCTGAAACAGGATCGGCACTCTCTGCTCCTGCAGTCGCTCAGCTGCCGGGGCAAACTGCTGGTAACACAAGTTCTATAGCCGTTATTCAGCGAGGGGTGGGGGACACCTCTCGCTTTTTCTATTGAATAATCGATAGAAACGGCTTAATGACAACCCTGTTTTCACCAGACGGCAGACAAACTGTCTGGCGCGAGCCGAAAAACAAGGAATATAAATCCATCCTGTTTTGGTGAGAAAAGCAAAATCGCTCTTTAGCGTAACGAGCATGACAAAGCCCATCCCCGGGCTTTGCCATCAAGCTGATGAAGACCCTGTCTTCACGTTTATTTTCCAGTTTGCCTTAGTGTATTCCTAGATGGAGCCTGTTACATGTTTGATAATCTGAAAATCGGTAAGAAAATGCTGGTCCTTTCCGGGACAATTCTGCTTCTGCTAACCATGACGGTCCTATGGTCCGCCTTCGGGCTTTCGACAACAGTCGATAATGGATCGCAAGCAGCTCATGGAAATAAACTCCGTAGCGACCTCCTCCAATTGGAGATCAAACATGATGCCTGGAACAATAAAGTCAGTCAGTTCCTGAACAATCCCGACATAAAAGAACTGAAGGTCATCGTCGACCCTGCAACCTGCGCACTCGGAAAGTGGTTTCACAGTGATGCAAGAACGCACGCGGAAGAGCTCATTCCTCAAATCAAGTCTGAATTAGCCGCTCTTGAGGAACCTCATCGCCTGATGCACCTGTCGGGAAAAAGATCAAAAATATTTACACTGATGCCGATCTTGAACTCCCACAGACGTTCAACGAACTGGAAAACGATCTGTCTCATGGATTTCGACGGTTCAAAACGCCATCCTCTCAGGGCGCAACACCATCAAAGACCTGACAGATTACGAAAAAAGTTCACTGACTCTGTTTTTGAACAGTGCCCGGGCAGAGAAGAATGCGACCCTAAGCCCAAAGCTGGCCCAACTGTTCGGAACGATCAGAGTCCCCATAAAAAACTGTACGGAATTGCAACAGATATCAGCGCAGCTCTACAGCGCGGCGATCGAGTCGCACTGGTCGATCTCTACGCCGAACTGACTCCGACCCTGGCTGAAATCCGCAAACAGTTCAAAGAGTTGAAAGCAGAAGCCGACCATTTGCTGGCGGGACAGAGGCAGGCTAAAAAAATCTACGTAACCGAGACACTCCCCAATCTTAAAAAGCTCAAACAACACCTGTCAAACATCGCCCAGATATCCAGCGAAAACCTGATATCGGACAAGCAGATGATCGCCTCGGCCACCGGAACCCGCAATGCCGTGATCCTTATTGGAGTCTTTGCCCTGCTGGCAGGTATGGCCCTGTCCCTGCTGATCAGCCGCTCCCTGACCAGGCCAATGCAGAAAGCAGTGACGATGCTGGGCGACCTGGAAAACGGTCACCTCGACACCCGCCTCAATATGAAGCGGCGCGACGAAATTGGTCAAATGGCTCAAACCATGGACAGCTTTGCAGATTCCCTGCAAAATGAAGTAATCAACCCACTGAAAAAGCTGGCCGATGGAGACCTGACCTTCGAAATAAACGTTCGGGATGGCAGGGATCAGATTCGCGGAAGCATAAAGAAGCTGAACGAAGATTTAAATCAGATCATGACCCGGATCCATAGAGCCAGCAACCAGATCGATTCCGGCAGTTCACAGGTCAGCGCATCGGCTCAATCACTCTCCGATGGCGCCGCCCAGTCGGCAGCATCGGTTGAAGAAATCAGCAGTTCCATGAATGAGATCGGCAGCCAGACCAGGACGAGCGCCGATTATGCCCAACAAGCCAATCAACTGGCATCCTCCGCTCGCAGTTCCGCAGACACCGGCAGCGAGCGGATGGCTGAGATGATCAATGCCATGGGCGAGATCAACGCCTCAGGCCAGAATATCAGCAAAATCATTAAAGTGATTGATGAGATCGCTTTCAAACCAACCTCCTGGCGCTCAATGCTGCGTTGAAGCCGCCCGCGCGGGCCAGCACGGCAAAGGCTTGCCGTGGTCGCCGAAGAAGTTCGCAACCTGGCAGCACGAAGCGCCAAAGCAGCTTCAGAGACCGCTGAACTGATCGAAGGATCTGTGGAAAAAGCCGCCAACGGAACGCGTATCGCCGAGCACACCTCTGAAGCCCTGGAAGAGATTGTCGGCTCAATCGGCAAGGTGACGGCTCTGATTGGCGACATTGCAGCCTCAAGCAATGAGCAGGCTCAAGGTATTGCCCAGGTCAATCTGGGCATGCAACAGATCGATCAGGTTATTCAACAAAATACAGCCAACGCTGAAGAGAGCGCTGCAACAAGTGAAGAACTCTCGAATCAGGCGGCCGAACTGAAGCAACAACTCAGTCGCTTCAGATTGAAAAACGTATCAACAAACATCCTTCACCAACCAGCGCCGGACCAACCGGTCACGGTAACCATGTCCGCTCCCGCAGGCCACAGCTGGGCCTCATTGGAACAGCGCCAATCGACAGAACAAAACGGACATAAGATCCAATGGAAAAGCGAGTACAACACCGGCGTTCCGCTCATGGATAAACAACACCAACGACTTGTCGAACTCATCAATCAGCTTTTCGACTGCATGAAAGATGGTGGAGATCGCATGCTGGTTTCGAGCGTGGTTGACGAACTTGTCAATTACACCGTCACCCACTTTAGAGCGGAAGAAGATGTGATGAAAAAAAGTAATTATCCTGATATCGATAACCACAAGGCAATCCATCAGAAATTTATCGCTCAGGTTTCCGTCTATGCAGACAAGCTTAAATCGGGCGATCGGCTACCTCCTGCCGACGTCTACAGATTCCTCAAAGACTGGCTGGTCGGTCACATCGAAAAGCAGGACCGGGACGGCTATGGGAAACATATGACAGCATAGCCGGTTTCTGTCCCGAAACGATCGCTCTACTCTTCCGGAGTTTACGGACAGGCACCAGCTAAGAGCGTCTGGAAAAAATCCGGAACGGCCGGACAAAACAGGAAAGGTGCTCATGCACTTTTTCCCGACGAGCTTGATAAAACCCATGGACGGGTTTCGTCATCAGCATGAAAAGGCGATAACTGACAAGTTATCGCCTTTTCACCGTTTTCTGGACAACGAGTAACTATGAATTATTATTAACAAGTTTTTATTTTTTTCTTTGTTTTTTTATTTTGTTTATTTTATATAATTATTTTTAATCGCTAAATTCAGCATAGAATACTAATAAAATCAGCCTCTTGAGGATTGACGATGAGCATGAACATCGACGAAGACCAAATTGAAATTATTCAGGAATTCGTAACTGAAAGCCGTGACATGATCGAACAGCTTGAACCGGCGATCATTGAACTGGGTCAAAACAGTGATTCTGAAACCATGAACGCAATTTTCCGACTCTTCCATTCAATGAAAGGAAGTGCCGGATTCCTCGAGTTTGATCATCTGACCCGGGTCGCTCACGCAGCAGAGAACCTGCTCGATCTGATTCGTAACGGTGAAATTGAGTTGGTTCCGAACCATGTGACTCTGCTTTGCGGTGCTTGCGATTTCGCAAAAGAAGGGCTCGATATGGTCGAAAGCGACTATACCGACGAATCGATGGTGGCAGCCGCGGACGAGATATCAGAAAACCTGCATCAAGCCATCGAACTGGCTAAAAATGGCGAAACCGCTGAAGAGAAACCTGAGAGTGCCGACCTGCCGGATACCCCCCCAGCAACCGACACCGTTGCCGATCTTTCTATGGATGCATTCCCGGAGATGGAAATTACCGATGAAATGCGTTTAAGTTTCGTACAGGAAGGCAATGAGCTGCTTCAGAATGCGGAACAAGGTTTGCTCGCCTGGGGTGAACATCCCGATGACAAAGAGTCGATTGGTGATATTTTTCGCCATATTCACAGCTTCAAAGGAAACTGCGGTTTTTTTGGCTTCTCCAAAATAGAAGCGCTCAGCCATCAGATGGAAAATATCCTCGACCGCGTTAAGTCAGGTTCACAATTGGCGGTTGAGAATCCGGCCGATCAGCTCCTGGCGACCCTTGATGTTCTGCAGCAGGGGGTTAACAATATTGCCGACGGCAAGGGTGACGAAATTGAAGATCTGGATAGACATCTGGCCGATCTCAACACCCTTGTGGCACCTCTTTTGGGGGATTTCCTGGTCGAAGAAGGGGTCCATCAAGAAGCCATTGCCCAGGCAGTAGAAACACAGAAAAAACCTGTTGGCGAAATTCTCGTCCAGCAGGGAACGGCATCAACCGATCAGGTCGACAAAGCGCTGAAGAAACAGCAACAGAAAATTCAGCAGGCCAAAGCGGAAGCGAAGCCGGCAGCACGCACAAAACACCGGCGAAACGCCAGGATATCCGGGTTGAACTGGGGAAACTCGACAATCTGATCAATCTGATTGGCGAACTGGTCATTGCCGAAAACATGTTGATCCATAATCCCGATCTGATCGGACTGGAGTTGGAAAACTTCAACAAGGCGGGTCAGCACATGTCAAAGCTGGTGCGCGAACTGCAGGAAATGGCCATGACCATCCGCATGATCCCGGTCTCCGGCCTGTTCCGACGCATGATCCGTCTGGTCCACGATATTTCAGTCAAGGCGGGCAAAAAGTCGATCTGGAATTGATCGGTGAAGAAACCGAGATCGATAAAACGGTCATTGAAACCATTACCGATCCGCTGGTCCACCTGTTGCGCAACTCGCTCGATCACGGACTGGAGCCGCCGGACGAACGTCTGGCAGCCGGCAAGAATGAAAAAGGCACGATCAAACTGTCCGCTCGCCATGAAGAAGGGGAAGTCTGGGTTACAATCGAGGACAATGGTCGCGGCCTCAACAAGGATCGCATCCTGTCCAAGGCGATTGAAAAGGGTATTATCGAAGGTGACGGCTCCGACTTGACCGATAAGCAGATTCACAATCTGATCTTTGCTCCAGGATTCTCAACAGCAGCTCAGGTTACCGATATTTCCGGTCGTGGCGTCGGTATGGACGTCGTTAAAAGAAATCTGGAAAAGATCAAAGGAAAAATCGATGTCAGCAGCGTGCCCGGTGAAGGAACCAGGATCAATCTGAGGATTCCACTCACCCTGGCTATTATCGACGGTATGATTGTCCGGGTCGGCACCACAACCTGCATCGTGCCGACCCTGTCCATTCTTGAAGCCTTCCGCCCTGAAATGAGCCAGATCACCATAACTCCGGAAGGCGAAGAGCTGGCTCGGGTCCGGGAGAACTTCTTCCCGATCGTGCGCCTGCACGACATTCTTGGTAAAGAGCCCGATTCTCGAGAATTGCCGGACGGCATTCTGATCGTACTGGAATACCAGGAAAACCGGTTCTGCCTGTTCATCGATGAAATTCTCGGTCAACAGCAGACAGTGATCAAGGGGCTGTCCGACTTCATCGGCAATGTTCCGGGAGTTTCCGGGTGCACAATCCTCGGGGATGGCGGCGTCAGCTTGATTCTCGATGTCGGGACCCTGGTAGAATCGGCCGACAATAAAAAAATATGACAGCTCGAATGAAGAACAATAAACAGCAGGAGGCTTCCATGGCTGAAGACACAAACATTGTCAGCACCGACAATGAAGATACCCAGAAAGACAAGTACCTGACGTTTCATCTTGCAGGCGAAGACTACGGTATAGAGATCCGCTTTGTCATCGAAATTATCGGTATTCAGTCGATTACAGAAGTTCCCGACATGCCTTCCTTTATCCGGGGCGTCATCAACCTGCGCGGAAAGGTTATCCCGGTTATGGATGTTCGTGCTCGCTTTAACATCGAAGATCGCGAATACGACGATCGAACCTGTATTATTGTCGTCAATATTGACGGAACAGAAGTCGGTCTGGTTGTCGATGAGGTCAGCGAAGTCGCGGACATTCCGGAAACAAACGTCGAGCCACCGCCAAAAACCAGCAAAAACACTGAAAATAACTATATTCAAGGTATGGGCAAGATCAATAATGATGTCAAGATTCTGCTCGATGTTCAAAAATTGTTGTTCAGCGGAGAGATGCAAGAACTCGCTGCAACCCTGGAAGAGCAGTAACCAGAGATAATGGCTATGGGAGCTCCACAGCAGCAAAACAGCAGCATGATGGCGATCAGCGACGAAGAATTCAATCGTTTGCGCGATCTGATTCACAAACGTTTCGGTATCAATCTGACCGAACAGAAACGTTCGCTGCTTGTCGGCCGCCTGCAGAAGTTGATGCGCAAACTCAACCTGCCGACATTTGCCTCGTACTATGACTATCTGAGTCATGACAAAACGGAAGCATCACTCAGTGAACTGGTCGATCTGATATCGACCAATCACACTTATTTCAACCGTGAAAAGACCATTTTAATTATTTTTCCACTGTTGCACTTCCGACTGTCATAGAAAAGTTAAAGCGTGAAAACCGCAAAGATATTCGCATCTGGTGCGCTGGCTGCTCCTCTGGTGAAGAACCGTATACCCTGTTGATGCTGATGATGGAATACCTTGGCGCTGAATACAGCCGCTGGGATGCCGGCATTCTGGCGACCGATATTTCCGACCGGGCCCTCACCCTGGCCCGGCGCGGAACCTACGCAACAGATCGGGTCGATCAACTGCCGGAGACCCTGCGGCGCAAGTACTTTACTCCAGCAGGGCCGGATGAAATGGCCGTTATCGACAAGGTCAAAAAGGAAGCGACTTTCAGACGTTTCAATCTGATGAACACCTCCTTTCCATTCAAAAACCATTTCAGATGATCTTCTGCCGGAATGTCATGATCTACTTTGATCAACCGACCCGCGAAGCACTCGTCAGTCGTTATCATCAGTTCACAGAGCCGGGCGGATATCTGTTCATAGGACACTCGGAGACCTTAGGCCGGAGTCAGACCCTTTATCGCTACCTCCAACCTGCCCTCTACCAGAAAGGCGAATTCTGATGGCGCGTGTCGTTCGTGTTCTGATCGTCGATGATTCGGCACTGGTGAGAAATATTCTTAATCAGGGCTGTCTATGGACCCGGGTATTGAGGTTGTCGGAACCGCCTCAGATCCCTATATCGCCCGCGATAAAATTGTTGAACTCCAGCCCGATGTTCTGACTCTCGATGTTGAAATGCCACGCATGGATGGCGTCGCCTTCCTGCGCAAGCTGATGCCACAGTTTCCAATCCCGGTTGTCATGGTCAGCTCTTTAACTCAACGGGGCAAACAGATCACCATGGAGGCCCTCGACGCCGGTGCTGTTGATTTCGTTGCCAAACCGACCAGCAATGTTGCAGCCGGGCTCAATGCGATGCTGATGGAGTTACGCTCAAAAGTTAAAATCGCTTCGACTGCCAACGTGTCCCATTGGAAAGGTAAACGCCCCATTCAAACCAGATCAAGTACAGCGACAACGTCTTCAGCTCTGGCTGAATCGACCGACAAGGTCATCGCCATCGGGGCATCAACCGGTGGCACGGAGGCGATTCGCCGGGTGATTGAAAAATTCCCGGCAACGACGGCAGGAACCGTCATCGTTCAACACATGCCGGGCGGATTCACCAAAATGTTCTCCGATCGCCTGAACCAGCTGTGCCAGATGCAGGTCAAAGAAGCTGAGCATGGAGATCGTGTCAGGGCAGGACTGATCCTCATCGCCCCCGGCGGTCGTCAGCTTGAAGTCGTTCGCTCAGGCGGTTTTATGAGGTTCGCCTCGGCGGCGAAGAAAAGTCAGCGGCCATTGCCCATCTGTCGACGTAATGATGCACTCCGTAGCCAAACATGCTGGAGCCAATGCTGTCGGCGCCATGCTGACCGGTATGGGACAGGATGGTGCCAACGGGATGCTGGCGATGAGACAGGCGGGTGCCCGCTGCATTGCCCAGGATGAAGCATCTTCAGTCGTTTTCGGCATGCCGAAGGTGGCCTATGAAAAAGGGGGAGCCGAACGGCTGGTCCCCCTGGAAAAATCGCCCAGTCTCTTTTAAGTCTGATCACGGAGAAGAAATAAATGGGTCAAGTTGTTCTAGGGGTTGGAGACTACGGTGCATCCAATAATCCCGGCGATGACGTTAAAACGTTCGCCCTGGGATCGTGTGTCTCCGTTATCTTTCTCGATCCAAAAACAAGAACTGTCGGGATGGCTCACGTGGCACTCCCTGAATCGTCTATCAACAAAGCCAAGGCCACTGAAAAGCCGGGTTATTTTGCCGACACGGCAATTCCGGCCCTGCTTCAGCTGATGACAAAATATGGCTGCGACAAACGCGGCAAAGGAATGGTGGTAAAATTATGTGGCGGCGCCAACGTCATGGATACAAACGACACCTTCCAGATCGGCAAACGCAATGCCTTGGCGATAAAAAGGTCCTCTGGTCTTACGGCATGGGTGCCGTTGCTGAAGATCTCGGCGGTAATTTCAGCCGCACGGTCACAATTTCCGTTTCTGCCGGACAGGTGACACTCAGCTCACCCGGCAAGCCAAACTGGCAGCTTTAGGAGGTTAACCATGGTCAAACAGATTAACCAGGACGAGCTGCACAAAATTGTCACGTCAGTACCAATGCTGTCGCCGAGCGCAAGTCGCCTGCTACAGTTATCGGCAGATCCTGATCACGACCTGATGGACATCATCAGTCTGGTCCGCACCGATGCAAACCTGACTGCGCGGGTCCTGAAAATCGTCAACTCTGCGGCGTTCGGCCTGGTGAACCACATCACCTCCATCGATCGGGCTATCTCCTATCTGGGTGAGAGGATTATCGTCAGTATTGCCCTGGGTGATTGTGCAGGAAAGCTGTTCGACAAAGAGCTGTCCGGTTATGAGGCCAGTGCCGGATCGCTATGGAAGCACGACTTAAGGGCGGCGCTGGCTTCGCGCGAAGTTGTTCTTCAGAGTGGCGTCGGCATCAGCGCAGAACTCGCTTTTACCGCCGGATTGCTCCATGATATCGGCAAGGCCCTGATTTCCGATTACCTTTCCGACACGGTTGAAGATGTGGTTGGTCTTCTCTCAGAAGAAGACAACCTCGATTACATTGCGGCAGAAACCAGAATGATCGGCTTCGATCACACCCAGGCGGGTTATGAACTGGCCAAATCATGGAAACTTCCTGATGAATTGGCAGAGGTCATCCTCTATCATCATAATCCAGCCGACGCCAGCGAAGAGAACAGAATGCTGGTCTATGCCGTCCATCTTGGTGATAACATTGCCATGTTGGGAGGCTTTGGCACCGGCGCGGACAGTATGCGCCACAAACTGGATTCCGGCTATGCCGACTACATCAGCCTCAGCCCGAAAATGCTGGCCAGTATCATGCTGGCTGTCGATATGGAATTTGAAAAATTGGAAGAGTCTTTTTCCGCCTCAGGAGAAGAAAACTGATGAAACGGATAATTATTGCAGATGATTCGGCGACCGCTCGTATGTTTATCAAGCGTTGTTTGCAGATCATAGGTCTGAGCGAAGCTGAAATCATTGAAGTGGAGCATGGCAAAGAAGCTCTCACCGCCGCCAAAGAGCAACCGGTCGATCTGTTGTTAACGGATCTGAACATGCCGGTCATGGATGGAGAAACCCTGGTCAAATGGATTAAAGCCAGCCCTAAACTGTGCGATTTACCGGTCATCGTGATCACCAGTGCCGGAAATCCGGCCAAGGAAGCTCATCTACTGGAACTCGGTGCTCATCGGGTGCTTAACAAACCGGTCTCTCCACCAGTAATGATGGACGCCCTGGCCGATTTCATCGAAGACTAGCCAAAGGAGACCTTCAATGGTTGAACATAATGCCTTTTATCAGGCGATGATCAATGCGACCAGCCAGACCCTTGAAAATATGGTTTTCATGGAAGCGATGGAGCATTTTGATCCAAATTACGAGATCCCCGCAGACAATCTGGCCTGGACCAGCATGTTAATCCATGACCCTGTTCAAGGTGAAGTGCGACTGGCCATGCCGAAAACTCTGCTGAAAGATCTGACTGGAAACGTCTTTGCCATCGACATGGATGAAGTCACCCAGGCGCAGATGAACGATATCCTCAACGAACTTCTCAACACGATCGCAGGTCTGTTCATGACCAATCTGGTCGCGGACGATCAGGAGTATCAACTTGGATTGCCGGAATTGGGCGAAGGTCCGCTGCCGGCGGTTGATGCAGACACGATCGTCTGGAAACTGATGACCAGCGATGAAGCCCCTCTGCAGATTTTTGCCGTTGGTGCCTCCCTCGTTGCCCTGAAAGACTAACGATTCTTTTACAAATCAATCCATCATAGCCAAACATCAAAGGAGAATAAACAATGGGTAAAACTGTCCTTATTGTCGACGACTCAAATACAATGCGTAAAATCGTTTCCCGGCACTGCGTCAGGCGGGAATCGACTTTGACACGATCCTTGAAGCAGGCGACGGACAGGAAGCTTTAAGCGTCCTTTCATCCAATCAGGTCGATGTTGTTTTAAGTGATATCAATATGCCCAACATGACCGGCCTCGAATTTCTGAAAGCTAAAGCCGAAGATGCAGCGATCAAAGATATTCCGGTTGTTATGATTTCTACCGAGACAGGGGCCGATATCATCGATGAAGCGAAATCGTATGGAGCCAAGGGAGCCATCAAAAAGCCCTTTACTCCTGAGTTGATCAACGAAACCCTGGGGGCACTCCTCTAGCATATTCAGACATCATACCGAAGAACGCATATGTGGTTCTTCCGGAACTCAAGGAGATAGCTGTGGAACACGCACAACATATTATCGACTCAACTCAGGAAATTTTTTCCAGCATGATCATGCTGGATGTTTCGCCGGGGGAACCATATAAACGCGGTGAAGAGCAGCTGAAAAACAGTATTTCCGGTATTATTGGGCTGGCAGGAGCAACCAAAGGGCTACTGGCTATCCATCTGTCCAACGCAGCCGCGCTGGCTGTGACAACGGCCTTTTTAGGCATGGATGTTGAGCAGATTGACGAAGATGTCCGGGATGCCGTGGGCGAACTGGCCAACATGCTCGGCGGCAGCTTGAAGGCTGTCATCGACCCCAACGGCAGCGAAGTCCAGCTGTCGATGCCGTCAGCTGTCTATGGAGAAGAGTATTCCGTTGATTGCCTGGCCAATGCAGATATGATATCAGTCCCCTTCAGTTTTGACGATCACAGATTCACGGTAGAGCTGCAATTACGCCAGGATAAATAACCGAAGCCCCCTTCTCATCTGTTTATTAAGGATTTTTTGTGGAATTTACTAAAAAAATCACCGCGTCAACCGAAGAGATATTTAATACTATGATTTTCATGACCATCTCTCCTGAAAACCCTCTGGAGGAGGGAAAGCAGGTTCTCGGATGTCATGTTTCTGCCATGATCGGTTTGACGGGTGATTTTTCTGCCATGCTCGGCATTCATTGCCCCGACCTGTCGGTCTGGCCATTGCCGGGGCGATGCTGGGAATGGATCTCGAAGAAATTGACGCAGACGTCAAAGATGCACTTGGAGAGATCGCCAATATGCTCGCCGGCGGGCTAAAAGAAAGATTCAGTGAAGAAAACGTTGGGCTCGAGCTTGCCATTCCAACAGCGATCGCAGGCAAATCCTACACAATCTCTTCACCGACTCGCAGTAACCGGATCGTCATTCCCTTTACTGTCGAGCAGGGACAGTTTTTTGTCGAGATAAAATACAATCTCAACTAGCCCGTTCGACACAAACCGTTTTAGATGAGGTTGTTTTGGATCAACGGGCTATCATAGATGTCATCTGCAAAACCGGCTTGGAAAAACTGTCCGGTGAGATCGGCGCACTCCTGGGGCAGGATCTCGTCTGCTCAGACATCCAACTCAACCTCACATCAAAAGACCAGCTGTTCAGCAATCCGGAGCGGGAAAAATCAGCTTTTACCCGCATGACCGTGGGTGGGGACAAAGAAGGGCACAGCTACCTCCTGGCCCCGCTCTCGGCCGCTGTGATATTGGCTGGAACCCTGATCATGCTTCCCGAAGACATGATCGAAGAAAATGCCCAAAGTGGTACTCTCGATGGGGGAGCTGAATGATGCCTTTGGTGAAGTTGCCAATATCATCGCCGGTGTATTTACCCAGGCCTTTGTTGACAAATACCCGAAAACTCTTCGCTTTATCAAGCAGACCGTCGAAGAGCTTGTTCCGACCAAGATAGACATTGCCGGCGATTCCCCTGCCCCCCGGAATTATTACGTTGCCAGCTGCCGGATGGCCCTTGGCGGCAACGACCTCGGCCTCCTTGAACTTGTCGTTCCCACTGCCGTTTTTGAGCTCGAAGTGGAAACAACCGATACCAGCCGATCTGACGCAGCGGAAAACCGCAAGCCGCTCCCTTAGCCGAAAGCGAAGTGCAACCGGTCGCAGGTGCGACACCGGACACGGCCGAAAAAGCAGCAGCACCGTCCGAGCAAACCGCTCCCCCGCCGCCAAAACCTCTGTTTGCCGACGCAAAAAAACTGACCGATGTCGTCTTTAACGCCACAATCTCGCAGGTTGGCGAAGAAGTAGGGGCCTTGCTCGGCCAATCCTTAAAGTGCGACGACATCAAACTGATCATGACCAGCAAGGCCGATTTTTCTCCAATCACTGCGTAGAAAAATCGATCCTGACCCACTTGAAAATCAGCGGAGACAAAGAAGGCCTCGGTTTCATGCTGGTTCAGGTAGGGGACGCTATCGTCATGGGCGGTACCCTGATCATGCTGCCGGAAGATCAGATCGAAGAACAAAAAAGTCATGGTGATTTTGATGGCGAGGTCGCAGATGCGTTTGGCGAAATCGCAAATATCCTGGCGGGAAGCCTGACTCAGGTTTTTCTGGACCGCTATCCCAAACCGATCCGCTTTATCAAAACCGACGCCGAAACGATCGTCCAACCAAATCCTGCCCGCGTCAGAGGACCCCTTTGCCGAAGGCAGCTTCTATCTGGCCTCCTTTGCCATCCACATGGACGGACAGGACCTGCATCGCATCCAACTGATTTTCCCGGCCGAAATATTTGATCTTGATGAAACAGACAGCACAGCGGATTATCAGCAGCAAGCGCCAGGCAATACGGTCCAGGCCACCGGGACCACTGTCTCAGTCGAGAGCCCGGCACCAGGGGAGTGGGGCGGACCGCCTCTTGAACCGACTGCGCCGACAGCGGTTCAAAGTGCAGACTCACGCCCTGAGGCCGACACAGGGCTATCAGCGGGCCACACACAACAATCTCAGTCTACAGCACCCGAGGGACCGCCCGTCGTTTTAGTCATCAGCGATCAGGAGCAAAACGCAGCTCCTTTTGCCCAGACCCTTTCGGCCGCAGGCTATGATTGTCGTACCCTCTCTTTCCAGGATGAAATTAAAGGGATTTTTCAACAGCACAAGGTCTTAGGGATTTTTCTGATTATGGACCAGGTTGGCGAAAAAGGCTTTGCCGCCGCAATCAAACTGCAATCAGCCGGACGCCCCCTGCCGCCCATCATCTTTGCCGGACCTGAATGGACCAAATCGGCGGTTTTACGAGCAGTTAAATACGGAGCCAAAGATATTCTGGTGATGCCCGCAAGTAACGATGAGATCCAGGACAAGGTCTCACTGCACATCAAGAAAGCCAGCTGATATTGTTCAGACTTCCAGATTCTTCTTCTTGATTTTTTCGATCAGGGTGGTGCGTTTCAGGTTCAGCAACCGAGCGGCTTCCTTCTTGTTACCGCCCGTCCTGTTCAACGCCTGCAGAATCAACTTATCCTCAAAATCGCTGATCAGACTGTTGAAATCGAGACCATCATCAGACCATTCGACTTCGGGAGGGGTAATCCCGCCGGCGACTGCCACTTCACCATTATTATCGGCACCTGAAGGATCGACAACACAACAATCTTCGATCCGATACTTTTCCGGCAATTCCTTCATGGAAATTTTTTTGCCCCGATGCAGTATGACCAACCGCTGCATCAGATTTTCCAGTTCGCGCACATTACCCGGCCAGGCGTAAGACTTCAGGCTTTGCATCGATACAGCGTCGAAAGTGGTTTTACGGTCGGTCTTACGGCGGCTGAAACGCTCGACAAAACGCTCAATCAGCAAGGCGATATCTTCCTTACGGTCGCGCAATGGCGGAGCATTCAATGGAATAACGGCCAGACGGTAATAGAGATCTTCACGAAAGCGGCCGTCGGCCACCAGCCCCTCAAGATTCTGATGCGTTGCCGCAATGACTCGGACATCAACCTTGGTCGGACGCACTCCTCCGACCTGCTCGACTTCACGCTCCTGAAGGACCCGCAGCAGCTTGGCCTGAAGGTTCGGCTTCATATCGCCTATTTCATCAAGAAACAGAGTCCCCCCGTCGGCAAACTGAACGCGGCCGATCTTCGATTGTTGAGCCCCGGTAAAAGCCCCCTTAACGTAACCAAACAACTCACTTTCCAGCAGGTCATCAGGAATCGCAGCGCAATTGACCGGCACAAAATGCGAACCTTTGCGCGGACTGTTTTCATGGATGGCCCGGGCGATCAATTCCTTGCCGGTGCCGCTTTCCCCCTGGATCAGAACAGTACTGTCACCTTCTTCAGCAACACAGGAGATCAGATCAAATAGTTCCAGCATTTGAGGAGACTGTCCGATCATTCCCCAAACCATGAATTCCAGCCATAATTACTATTTCCGATCAAAGAATGAAATTTTGACACAGATGTCAAAAAATGAAATAACAATAATATATCTTCTATAATGTGTCAATATTTAGACACATCTTATCAATCCCCAGATCCAATCACTCTTTGAATGACAAGCCTGTCAATCCGTTCTATCGCATCAATATCGGCCAAAAGGGGGGATGAAAACCCGCCCCCATAGGTGTCGACTGTTTCGGAGGGCTGGAACAACCCTTGACGCAGTCGCGTCACTGCTTTTTCAACCGGCTGTCGGTCCTGTCACCTCTCTTTATTTATTCACAATTATCTTTTCTAAACTGAAGATATTTCACCCATATAACATATGCAATCCATGAGTGATATACCTGCATTTACATCTGTAGAGCATCTCCATAATATGAACGATGAGTATTGTCCTGAAAAATCGGGCGGCGAACGAACCGGGAAACATCAGCGGGATAAATATAGCACCCTTCTTGGAGACAAGAATGGATCTGGGCTGGGAAGACGACAATCCGAATTGAGACGGTCTCAACCTGATAACTGCCGATGGATGCCGCCCCTAAAATTGAAAGGATCAGATATGTATTTACAATTTTTGCTATCAGCGTCGCGATGGTTTTTGTAAATCTGCCCTGGGCCTTAACCGGCAATATGACAAACATTGTATCAATGATTATCTGTTCGATTCTTGCGGCCGTTCATTTATGGTTGGCGACTCATCAAAAAATGAGGAAGAATAAACCAATTTCACTTTAATGCCCTTTGCTGACATATTTTATGGAGATCTCATTGCTCTCCCCCTTCTTATCGTCCGGGGGCGGGTAAAACAGGGGATCACTCCCATCAAACCAACCCCACCTTCGTTCCTTCAAGATGGCTGACAGTACGGCCGCAACAAGGACTCAGATTAACTTTTCTTTCGCACAAAGCCTATCTCCAGCCCAAAGGGCTTTCCAATTGTCTGCAGAGTTTTCAACGTCGGATTTCCCTTGCCGGTTTCGACATTCTGGAGAGCATCATGGCTGATCTTGAGTATTTTTTCGGCATAATCCTTTCGGTTCATCCCGATTGTTTTCCTCATCAGCCTGGTCGCGTCCCCAATAGATATCGTTCCGGCGTCAATCCGGGAGAAGAGCTCCTGTCGCGACTCTTGAACTTTTTCGTTCGATGGCTTTTTCATGGTCAAATATCCTTCAAACTCAGAACAAGCTCTGCCATTCGTTTCGACATTCGCTCGATTATTACCTGGTTGACACCACGCTTTTCCATGATCTCCGGCAGTTTATTGACCTTGACGATCTCCGCCCTCAATAACTCACGAATGTCTTCAGCCTCAAGCCCTGGACAGCAGATACTCTCAGCCACGCTCCCCAGTCAGGCATCGCCATTGGTTTTTCCCCTTCCCAACGTGCAGCCCTGGGAATACCTTCAGGATCGAGAAACATGGGCGCAAAGTCATAAAGAGGTGAAATCAATGTGGTATGCGGGGTCTTGAGGTACGCCGTATTTCGCCCATAGTTGTCAACGTTGCCAAGGGCAATATTCAGAACATCTCTGCGCAGAAATTCAATGAGGTCTGTTTGTGATTTCTTCCATAGAAAATTAACCTGAAAAAGTTTTACATGCCTATAACCCTATTAAAACCTTCTGTCCAATAAAAATAATAGGGCTATAGACGTATTTTTGTGGAGAAAGAATTCATGATTGATTTTCAGGAAATCCCCTCCCTGCAGTGATGATTATTGACGTGGGGCAAGAGCCCTGACTACAGATGGATCGGCACCGGTTTTTTTTGGATACTGATTCGGGATAAAGCCCCCGCATCCAGGGAGCTTGAAAGTACGACGTCGTGCTCTTTCCTCTCCCCCAAAATGCAAAAACTATTGAATCCCGCTCATCGCCAGCTCTTGAGCCCAGCTTTCCTCCATCAACATTGTAAATGAAATTCCCTGCTGATCGTTACCAAGATCGAGCTCCCCAGCATTAATCGCGTTATCAACATGGCCGGTCAACAGTTCAAAGAGCTTGCGTTTGTACTCTGTATCGTCGTTCCCCTTAAGATGCTGGCCTTTCGTTTCCAATACAGAAAGCGGTATTTGCCATCTTCTCACCATGGACACAGCCAACAATCAGAAACACGCGATGCCGCTGCCATCCCTGCAACTGTAAGAGCCGCGATTGACGGCAATCCGATGCCACCAGTTCACAGATTCTCGGGTATCGAGATACCAGGCCGTATTTTTTCCAATTCGTTAAAGTCTCGTTCATAGAGCTTTTCAAAGATACTCTTTTCCAGCTCGCTGCCATCTTTGCGATAGAGAGGGCGATCCCCTTCAGCGACTTCAATTTCCAGTGTCTGCGCCAGTTCCCAATTCAGGTTCTTGAACTTTGACGCCACCAGCCGCAAAAAGATATCGCCGCTCTTCAACTTTTCACGGAAAAGATGTTCAGCGGCCTGATTGACTTGAGCCTTCAGATCAAGCTTCATCGTTTGCAGCAGATCCAACCGGTTCGCATAAAGCCGTTCCTCAGATACACCTTTGGCCCTTAAGGTCTCGAGTGTCTCATCAAGGATACGCATTCCTTGCCAGGGGTTCGGTATCACGTCAAGCAGCTGCCGGACAAGAAAAGCAACATCAAGACCACTATCAGGGAGCTCTTCAATCTCCTGCTGCTCCAGATTGGAGGGTGTAAAAAGCTTTGTGTAAATGGTTCCAGTCGGTTACAACCCGTGACTACTGGAGGAACAGAGATGGCCCCGACTGTTTGAACAGTCCTCTCCGGTTTTATAAGTGGATTCTACCTTCATTGTTTATGCCGCCAGTGTTTGTGGTAGCGCGTTAAAGTAAACTTGATCAGGTGTCTGACCGTCAAGGCTCGAATGCGGTCGACGGCTGTTATAAAAGTTGAAGTAGCGATTCAATCCCATCCTGACTGCTGAAACGGAATCATAAGCCCTCAGATAAATATCTTCGTACTTGACCGACCGCCAGAGACGTTCGACAAAAACATTATCCCGCCACGAGCCTTTTCCATCCATACTGATCTTTATCTCGTGGTCTTTCATAAGACCAGTAAATGCCTGTGAGGTAAACTGGCTGCCTTGGTCGGTGTTCATGATCCCCGGAGTGCCATGACGCATGATGGCTTCTTCAACAGCCTCCAAGCAGAAGTGAACATCCATCGTGATTGATACTTTCCACGATAGAGTCCGGCGCGTGTACCAATCGACTACAGCGGCCAAATAGACAAAACCTCTGGCCATGGGGATGTAGGTCATATCCATCGCCCAGACCTGGTTGGGTCGATCAATCGCCAGACTTCGCAGCAGATAGGGATAAACCTTGTGGCCTGCTCCTGGCTTTGTCGTCCGTGGCTTGCGATACAATGCCTCTATACCCATGCGCTTCATCAGGGTCGCGACATGCTTGCGACCAACATTGTAACCGTCCTGCCGCAACAAATCTCGAAGCATACGAGATCCGGCAAAAGGGTATTCCAGATGTAGCTGATCAATCTGCCGCATCAACTTCAGGTCATGCTCTGAAACAGGACGAGGCAAATAGTACAGGCTGCCTCGGCTGATCCCGACAGACTTAGCCTGACGGCTGATCGGCAACGGTGGTTACGGTCAATCATTTTTGCGCTCAGCAATCCCGCCTTGTTGAGCGCGTTTTCTAAAAATCGTTCTCCAGGGTCAATTCACCGATCTTAGCGTGCAAGGTCTTTATATCGACCGCCGGCTCTTTGGATGCGCCGCCTTGTTCAAAACCGCTGGCAACTGTTCCAGTAGCTGACGTTTCCATTGCGTTATCTGATTGGGATGAACATCGAATCTTTGGGCCAACTCAGTGATCGTCTGTTCTCCCTTAACAGCAGCCAAGGCCACTTTGGACTTGAATGCCGGTGAATGATTCCTTCTGGGTCGTCTGCTCATGATAAGTTCCTCTCTTTTCTGGCATCACTATGCCTGAGTTGGGAAGGCTTATCCACTTATAACGCTGTTCAGATTCTTGGGACCGGCTCTCAAAATGCACATAGATGCAGCATTTACCGAAAGTCTTCTATACTTCCCGTTAAATAAAAATGTGCACGCCTGTAAAACATTAGTAATCTCCAAAACAAACATAAAAAACCAGCAACCTATTTTAAAATTTGAAATAATAATATAATTCTTATAAAATGATGTTGCGCTTGTAGGGGTAATTGAACATTTGCTTGCGATCCTGCAGCGACATTTTTGGACATTTACCTTTACGCGTATCTCATGGTTTGGCTGTACGTTTGGCTCAGCTGTATGCGCGGTAAGCTAAGAATTATCCCTACAAGCGCATATGAATATCAATCTAACAAGAGAAAATAAAGAAGTTCTAGCGATTTTCCATAGCATGCAGGACAGAAGAGATGTTGTTAAACTCCTTGAAATAGATAAAAAAATATTAAATTATTATATCCATCGGGTTCCCCAAAACAAGAGATATACTGAGTTCTCTATCTCAAAAAGAAATGGTGGAACAAGAACGATTAACGCACCAAAGGCGGGTTTAAAGTTAATTCAAAAAAAACTGAGCCAAGCGCTATACATTTCAACAAATAGCCATATTAACTCACATGGGTTTGAGCATGATAAAAGTATACTTACAAATGCAACAATCCATACTCGAAAAAAGTATGTATTAAACATCGATCTTAAAGATTTTTTTACAACAATTAATTTTGGAAGAGTAAGAGGGCTGTTCCTAGCAAAACCATTTTCCTTTTCCGAGGAAGTTGCAACAATTCTTTCCCAGATTTGCTGTCACAGTAATTCCCTTCCACAGGGGGCACCAACTTCTCCAATTATATCTAATTTAATTTTGCAAAAAATTAGATACTGAACTGTACAAATTTTTCAAAAAGCCTTGGTTGCATCTATTCAAGATATGCTGATGATATTAGTTTTTCGACGAATAGATTTTATTTCCCTCAAACAGCTAGCGTATATATCTCAGAAAAATGATTCGTCTGACTT
>LQAG01000029.1_pt1 | contig 89049 bp, 115 predicted proteins | sample 1535801 | NCBI WGS metagenome assembly LQAG01 (sample SAMN04331584, study PRJNA305678) | bioreactor metagenome | isolation source: bioreactor_3 inoculated with Wadden Sea sediment 1st replicate of a... | place: Germany:Bremen
GCGAAACGCCGCCGTCTGTGGCGATTTTTCACCACCAGATAAAAGGGTAGATGCGTTTTTCCTGTCTTGCAGAAAAAGGTGGGCAATCATGCCTAACAGCCCAAAGCGAAGAAAGCCTCCACTGTGGCAGTGGAGCTTTCTAGGAGACATTCTATGTAATTTTAAGATCAGTAGCGATACGTATCCGGTTTATAAGGTCCGGCAACCGGAACGCCAAGGTACGCTGACTGCTCATCGGTCAGGACAGTCAATTTCGCGCCAAGCTTCTCAAGATGCAAACGGGCGACCTTTTCATCCAGCTGTTTCGGCAGGACGTAAACCTTGTTCTCGTAATCGTCACTCTTCTGAAACAGTTCAATCTGAGCCATAACCTGATTGGTAAAAGAATTGGACATAACAAAGCTGGGATGACCGGTCGCGCAGCCGAGGTTGAGCAAACGCCCCTCAGCAAGCACAATGACGCCATGACCATCCTCGAAGATCCAGCGATCAACTTGCGGCTTGATATTTTCGCATTTGACCGTCTCATCACGCTCCATGGCGATCATCTCGATTTCGTTGTCGAAGTGACCAATATTACCAACGATGGCGTTGTTCTTCATCTGGCGCATATGCTCCAGGGTGATGACATCCCTGTTACCGGTTGTCGTGACATAAACATCGGCATAATCAAGAACGTCTTCAACACGCTTGACTTCATAACCTTCCATCGAAGCCTGAAGAGCACAGATCGGATCAATTTCGGTCACGATAACCCGAGCCCCTGACCACGCAGAGACTGACAGCAGCCCTTGCCGACATCACCGTAACCACAAACGACAGCCACTTTGCCGGAAAGCATGACATCGGTGGCGCGCATGATTCCATCTACCAGAGAGTGACGGCAGCCGTAGACATTGTCAAATTTTGACTTGGTGACGGAATCGTTAACATTCATGGCCGGGAACAACAGGCTTCCATTTTCCTCCATCTGATAAAGGCGGTGAACACCGGTCGTGGTCTCTTCGTCACCCCTTGATCGCTTCAGCCGTTTAATCCACTTCTGAGCATCAGAGATAATCGACCGCTCCAATTGATTCACCAGCTCGCGCCAATCTTCCGGCTCGGCATCCGAGACATTCGGGATAGCGTCTTTTGACCATTCGTTACCCTTAAGAACAAACATGGTCGCATCACCGCCGTCATCGAGGATCATATTGGGGAACTCACCGTTCGGCCAGGTCAGCGCCTGCTCGGTACACCACCAGTATTCTTTCAGTGTTTCGCCTTTCCAGGCAAAGACTGGAACGCCCAGAGGCTCATCAGCCGTCCCTGTGGGACCAACAGCAACGGCAGCGGCAGCGTGATCCTGAGTCGAAAAAATATTGCAGGAACACCAGCGCACCGTTGCCCCAGATCGACCAGGTCTCAATCAAGACAGCTGTCTGAATTGTCATATGCAGCGAACCGGAAATCCGGGCACCCTTTAACGGATACTGACCTTCATATTCCTTGCGCAAAGCCATCAATCCCGGCATTTCTACTTCCGCCAGCCTGATCTCTTTACGGCCCATTCGGCCAATCCCAGATCCTTAACTTTAAAATCGCTCATATCAGGATGTTCTCCTTATTTGTGTTGGAATGAAGCGCTTTGTTTATCATACCACGCTCGGTACAGACAAGTCTGTTCAGCTTTTTTCACGCCACGCTAAAAAAAATTGAAGCAATCTCAAACCACAAACGCAGTAGCAAAGTCGCACAGAAGCGACCAACAAAATTGTCGGTTGCTAAATGATAAACCGGCAGCAAGCCGTCAAGCCATTTTGTCTGCCCCTGACCAACCGGCACTCCTGAACGGAAGGCAGAGCGAGCATCAACAGCAAAAAACAGCTGCCAGGCGTGACCACGAACGTAACAACCGCTGGCGGACCAAAGCAGCCACCGCTCAGACAAGGAACGCTGGCGCATTAATTTCGAATCAGTTCAAAAAAGGCTGGCAGTCTCAGAGCACCGGTCTTTGATTGCTGACGATAAACCTGTGGAGCCGCTTCAAAAAAAGCAGTCCAGCCGATAACCCTGAAACACATGATCAAAGCCCCAAGAAGTTGTCTCTGCCACAAACCTTCAACTTCAAATCGTCTGGCCGATGTCGATATTTCCTGTGGCAACAGATGCCACTGAGCAACAGTCCTCAGACGATCTGCAAAATCGGTATCCTCCATCACAGTCAGAGACTCGTCAAAAAACCCGATTTCCCCGATCAGATCCCGATGGAACAGAAACCCCTGATCTCCATGTATTGTCTCCTCAAATCCAAGGCGGGCTTTCCACTCATAATAGTAGTAGGCAGCATGGGACCTATTGTCTCTTCGGCGAAAGGTCAAGGCGAAATGACCGGCGACATGAATACTCGGTAAATCAACCATATAGTCAAGTGCGTCAGACAGGGCGGAAGGATCGTTAAAACGGCTGTCAACATGAAGCAGTAACAACCAGTGACCGCGTGCATGGGCTATGCCCCGATTTAATTGCCTGGCCCGTCCGGCCGGGCTGCGGATAATCCTTAGCGCAGGCCAGATATCCTGTTGTTGCCCAAGCCACTCCAAAGAACCGTCGCTAGAGCCGCCGTCACAGATCAACAGCTCGTAATCGATATCGCTCTGACGCGCAAGATCAGCAAAAAAACCGGGTAATTCCTCACGTTCATTGAGAACGGGAACGATGACACTCAGGCGAGGCGCTGGTGGTTGGTTGATTGGCATAATTTTATCCAAAAAGCGCTTTAAATCGCGCTGTCATATGCTATAAGTAGTGCTGTTTTCTAAAAACTGACGAAATGCCATCAACAGGCACGATAACTTTTTACACCTGACAAGACAAGGGGTTGAACATGAGTGAAATTATTGACGTCTATGCCCGCGAAATTCTCGATTCCCGCGGTAACCCGACGGTCGAAGTCGAAGTGGCTCTGGAAACCGGCGTGCTCGGTCGCGCTGCCGTCCCGAGCGGAGCTTCTACTGGTGAACGTGAAGCACTCGAACTGCGTGACGGCGATAAGAGCCGCTACCTCGGCAAAGGCGTTCTCAAGGCGGTCGACCATGTCAATGAAGTGATTGCGACCGAACTGATCGGCTGGGACGCCAGTGACCAGATTGGCATCGACCGCAGACTGCTGGAACTGGATGGAACCGATTTCAAAAGCAAGCTCGGAGCCAACGCTCTGCTCGGCGTTTCCATGGCCTGCGCCAAGCCGCCGCTGAGATGCCGGCCTGCCACTCTACCAGTACATTGGGGGTGCCAACGCCAAGGAACTGCCTCTGCCGATGATGAACATCCTCAACGGCGCGAGCATGCCGACAACAACGTTGACATCCAGGAATTCATGATCATGCCCGCCGGAGCAGAGAGTTTCAAAGAAGCGCTGCGCATGGGTGCCGAAATCTTCCATGCCCTCAAAAAAGTCCTCAAAGACAAAGGCTATAACACGGCCGTCGGTGACGAAGGTGGTTTTGCTCCGAACCTGTCCAGCAATGAAGAAGCCCTGGAAGTGATCATGGAAGCGATCAAAGCCGCCGGATACACTCCGGGAGACGATGTCCTGCTGGCTCTCGATGTCGCCGCATCGGAGATCTACAACGATGGTAAGTACAACTTTGCCAACGAAGCTCAAGCCCTGAAAACAGCCGAAGAGACCGTGGCTTTTTACGAAGACCTGGTCAACCGCTATCCGATCATCTCCATTGAAGACGGTCTGGCCGAAAATGACTGGGACGGCTGGAAACTGATGACCGACAAGCTGGGCGACAAAATCCAGATTGTTGGTGACGACCTGTTCGTCACCAACACCAAATCCTGAAAGAAGGGATCGAAAAGGGCATCGCCAACTCGATCCTGATCAAGGTCAACCAGATCGGAACCCTGACCGAAACGCTGGAAGCAATTGAAATGGCTAAACGCGCCGGCTACACCTCGGTGGTCTCCCACCGGTCGGGTGAAACCGAAGACACAACCATCGCCGACCTGGCCGTAGCAACCAACGCCGGTCAGATCAAGACCGGTTCCTTGTGCCGGACCGACCGCGTGTGCAAGTACAATCAACTGCTGCGCATTGAGGACGAACTCGACGACACCGCCGTATTCAGTGGTGCAGACGTCTTCTACAACCTGCGTTAAAGACAGCAACGGAGACAAGATTCTGACGTTCTCCAGCTGAAACGACAAAAAAGAGCCTGCAGCCATCTTGCTGCAGGCTCTTTTTTCAACTTTTTACTGCATGGTCGATCTCAAACAGGATAAAGCAGGTAGCTGCTCCCCTTTTCTCACGCCGAATCTGTCCGGCATCATCCATCTCTTTCAGCATCTGCTGCAACTTCTTCCTACTGACATCGGCAAAACCATCATAGAGTTCCGTCTGTTTCATTCCCGGCAGGTTAACGACCGCGGACAACACCTCGTCTTCAAGACTTAAAGCCTCATCTTCAACCGGCTCAGCTTTGGCTGCCAGATTTCCAACTTCTGCCGTAACAACCGGTGGTGGGGCAATCGGCCCAGACCCCTCTTCATCGCGGATCGGCTTTTGCACAGGCGGCGTTTTCACGACATCCTGCCCGGCGCGAATTTCCTTTTCAATTTCTACCATTCGATGGTAGAGAAAGAAACACCCTCCGACAATCAACAACAGAACAACAAACCAGAACATCAACTACCTCCTGTCTTCTCAACATCACGGGTTTATTTCATCAATCGCTCAAACCAGGACCGATGGTCTTTTTGTGCCAGTATCTCCAGCTCCTTCTGCCCCAACCAGATACCGCGACAAGCAGGGCACTGATCAAGAGGGATGTCGTGATAGGACGCTTCTTTCAGCAATTCCCCACATTTCGGACAGTGACCAAGGCAGGCTTTGCGGCGTATCTGGTCAATAGCTTCCTGATCTTTTTTTATGGAAATAATCCTCTTCCAGAGCTTTTTTTTCGTTCGTCCCAGGCGTTGGTCATCAGCACACCTTTCCTCAATCAATATAAGGTTACGGACAAAGCAACTTATCAGCATACCAGAAGGCGGTTTGCGCCTGTTTGATCACAATACAGGGCTACGGGTTAATTATAACCCAAGATCGAGAAGAATCATAATCCCTCTTTGCCCGGCGCATGCAACTGATATTGACCCGCTCCGTAGGCAGCTCCCTTGCCGATATTAAATAAGCTTCCAAGTTGCAGAAGCCAGAGAAGCTCTCCCAGCGTGCTTCCTTTCACTGTCACATCACCAATCACTCCCCCGAGATTCTGCCCTCCATGCATGTGTTGAAGGCGGCGCCAGTCTTTCCAGCGGAGACAATTGCTCACTGTTTCCAGTTGATTCGCATACTGAACAAAAGTTGAGATGTCAGGCGCCAGCTCCACGCCGCCATGATGCGCCAACACACCGGTCACCCGGCGCAGAATAAAGGGAAAGAGATCGGCAAAAGAGGCTTTAAACAAAGGTTTCCCTCGCTGAATCAGACGTGCGGGACTGATCAGGGACAGACGGACACAATCACCGGGACCAGACTGGCGCTCCAGCCACCAGGCCAAATCATTTACAGGTGGAGTCAACGCGATCACAGGCTCCCCTTTCAACCACAACATAGCCTTTTGGCCTTCAGCATTTTCACTTTCAACCGCTTCGACGGTAAAACGCCCCCGGTTGTTAGTAAGACCCTGCGTTCCAAGGGCCTCGAGTAAGGACCAGAAATCCTGCAGCTGATGGATGGCGGTCCCAACCAGAAGGACGGGAAGAACGAGGCGCTGCCGGGCCCGCAAAGAACATGCTCTGATAAGACGGGGAGACAGGACAAGTGCAGGTGCAGGTTCTGCAATTGTTTCACCAGAGCCGGGTCGCTCGGCAGAGCGGGAGTTAATAATCTCTGCAGACCGGATGGGTTAAAATCAGCTTCGGAAGCAGACAACAGCTTGAGAGTCTGAACCAGTTCCCGTCTGAGCTGCAGAAGAGCCAGATCGGGAAGGTCAACAGCTTCATTCAATTCAAGATGAAAATATGCCTGCACATATTCAACCTCACCAAGCTGGTCAGGAAAGGTGCCTGATAGCCCATATGTCACTCCGTTATTGCCCACCAGGGGAGTATTTTGTTATACCTGCACAAATCGATATTCCTTCCCGGATCATCAGTGCTGCGAACAGAAGCCCGAAGGAAGCAGATTTCACCTACAATCCAGATCGATATTTTTAAACAAAACTACCAGACCCGCTCAACGAATTGGAGAAAAACTGAATGTTTCAGTTCACCCTGTTAAATAAAGATCCCAAAAGCCGTGCTCGTCGCGGTCGCCTGGAAACGCCGCATGGAACAATCGAAACGCCGATCTTCATGCCGGTTGGTACCCATGGGGCTCTCAAAGCAATGACACCGGCACAGGTTAAGGAAACGGAAGCCCAGATTATTCTGTCGAACACCTACCACCTGCACCTGAAGCCAGGCGAAGGCCTGGTGAAAAGGCGGGTGGACTGCACAAATTCATGAATTGGGACAGACCGATCCTGACCGATAGTGGCGGCTTTCAGGTGTTCTCTCTGCCAAAGAAAAGAATCGGCGAGGACGGCGTCCACTTTCGCCACGAGCTGACCGGCGAAGAGATCTTTCTTGGCCCCAAAGAGGCCATGCAGATTGAAAATGATCTCGGTGCAGATATCATCATGGCCTTCGACGAATGTATTCCCTACCCGGCCACCCATGATTACGCGGCCAAATCGATCAAAAAGACGATTCGCTGGGCTGAAAAATGTCTCAAGCACCATGCTCGCGAAGATCAGGCCCTGTTCGGCATCGTCCAGGGCAGTATTTACAATGACTTGCGCAAAGAGTGTGCGCAAATTCTGACCGAAATGGATTTTCCCGGTTACGCCATCGGTGGCGTCAGCGTTGGCGAGGGCTTGGAACTGCTGAAAAAGGTCGTCGACTACACCGAACCCTTCATGCCGGAGAATAAACCACGTTACCTGATGGGTGTCGGTCTGCCGGAAGATATTATGGAATCGATCGAGCGCGGCATCGATATGTTCGATTGTGTCATTCCTACACGTTATGCCCGCAGTGCAACCCTTTTACACGTCGCGGAAAATCAGGTTGACCAACCGCAATTTCCGGCGTGATTTTTCCCGGTTGACCCATCATGTGACTGCTACTGTTGCCAAAACTTTACCAGAGCCTATATCCATCACCTGTTTAACGCCAACGAGATCCTTTCGGCAACTCTGGCTGCCATTCACAACGTCCGCTTCTATCTGAACATGGTCGCCGATGCCCGTACTGCCATCGAAGCAGGGGACTTCCCGGCGTTCAAAAAAGAATTTCTGGGGGAATATTTTTCCAAGCAGAAATAACTACAATCGGATTCCGAGATCACGCTCACGAATCAACAGTCTGCCAGCAAATCTCCTCGGCTGTTAATGGTCGGGGAGTCAGCTGTAACGGCAGCTCAGGCACTGTTGTTCCTTGGGGCGGCTTTATTTCACGGTACAGGTATGTTCGTTGATCCTGAAGGTCAAACTGTCAACACGATGATCGCAGGTGTCAGCTTGGACTGCCACGGCATTATTGACATAGACCGGTTGGCTGGAGAGTGGATCTGACCACAATCAAACATAAGCTGATGTCGGCCTGAGCGCATGTCCAACAACAATGTCGGCTCGTCGATAAAACCGGCAAAAAAGGTTGGCTCAATTCTACGCAAAGGAAATAGAGGTTTCATAACGCATTAGGCCTCACTGATTCATAAAGCGTACAGCCCCCTTAAAGCAAGAAGACAGGCGAAAAATATCCGCCTGTCTCCCATTATTACGTTATGGATGGTGTCATAATACTTAACGCATCATAAAGGCCATTGTCTTTTTCATCCAACCGATCTGCAGCAGCTTCATCATCCATGACTCACCAATCGATTTATTGAGGAAGGACATGCTTGGAAATGAATGCTGCAACAACATGATATCTGCCAGACGAACATTCTTCTGAATTGCCAGCGCCCACTCATTAATCATTTCGGCAGAGCCTTCACCGATTACGGAAGCACCATAGATTTTACCAAACTTGTTGGCGTAGACTCTGACTCCACCTTCAGTGACCTGCTCAGCGATAGCGGCACCATAGTCAACATGTTTTGCTTCCAGTACATCATATTTAATACCGGCAGCTTTGAGCTCTTTCTCACTCATTCCAACGGCAGAAATCTGTGGTTCGGTAAAACTGTCCATGGAACGACATATTTTTTTAAAATCTTTTTTGAACGGCCAGGGACGCATGATGTTCAGTAAAGCGATCATGGCCTGATGCATAGCCGCATGAGAAAAAAGAAAATTACTGTTGCAGTCACCAACCGCATAAATATGACCCACGTTTGTCTGCAGATTTGCGTTAACGGGGATCCCCTTCGGAGAATAATTCACTCCAGCTTTTTCAAGTTGCAGAGCTTCGAGAACCGGGGTTCTTCCGGCTGCCATCAAAAGCCGCTCAGCCTCAAGGAATCTCCCCCTCTTTGGTTGTCAGAATCCACCCGGCCATCCTTCTTTTCGATCCTGGTGATCGAGCGATTATTATAGACGTCGATGCCCTCTTTTTTAAAAATCTTCTCCAGCTGCTCACCGGCAAACTGATCAGCAAAAGGCAACAGATGGGGATCCATCTGGACAATCGTCGTTTTACATCCAAGCCTTGAAAAAGCTTGAGCCATTTCGGACCCAATGGCGCCACCGCCTACAATCAACATACTTTCCGGAATCGTTTCCTGGTGGAAAAGATTTCATTGGTCAGAATGTCATCAACGGTATCGAGCCCCGGTATCGGAGGCATTGCAGGCTTAGTCCCCGTACAGATGAAAATGCGCTTGCCGGTTATTTTGCGCTGACCAACCTGGACGGTGTGAGAATCAACAAAGCTGGCGGCCCCTTCCCCTATGATTTTATCAACCTTGGAAAATTTGACGCCATATTTATGAACATTGATGTAATCGAGTTTTTCCTGAATAGCCGGAAATGGATTTTTGACTTCAGGCTCGCGCATCTCTTCCATCTGAAAACTCGGGAATTTGGTGACAGCATGACGTACTTTTGCCATACGAAGCAAAGCCTTGCTAGGAATGCAGCCGACATTCATGCACTCACCACCAAGCTTGTGCTTCTCAATGGCGCAAACCTTCAGCCCCATTTCCGCTCCCATGGCTGAAATCACCATACCGGCCGGACCAACGCCAATCGTCACAATGTCATAATCATAATTACTCATGATAAGAACCCTCTCAAAGGTGTGTTATCCCCGGCTCGAAAGAGACGGGTTTACTGCTGCAACATACATCTTATTATATATATTGTATTATATATGTAAAGTTCAAACTTCTCATTTAAGTTTAACCAATTGTTTGAGAGATACAACCGTAAAGACGTGATTGAAATGAGCGCTTCCTGCGCTATTGAAAGCCCCTAAGCCTCTAGATATTCAAGTGAAAAAAATCAGGGTTGATATTCTATCCTGGACTCCTGCACTGTTTGGCAGTCAGGACATTTGAAGACGCGGGTGTCATGCCACCAAGGTTCGTCGCCCCAATAAAACTCGTTACCGATACAATCGATATTTTCGACACTATTCAGCTGCTTGGCATCCTGACACTCTGAACAGTAAACCCAGATTTTACCATCAGCACAGGCCTGAAGAAATTCGCCCGGATTTGACATGAGGGGTCCCCTAGGATTTGGAAATATTGGCAGTTTTCCCTTCGGCTCGCAAAGTCTTGACGGAGCGTCCGGAGATCCCCAACTCTCAGCGTCAACCTCATTGATCGATATTTGCGTCGAAGAGGATTTTATTAAGAACTCTGACCATTAAATCGGTAATTCCGTCGATCAATTCAGCTTTCTGTTCAGCTGAAGCTCCTTTAGTTATATTGACCTCTACATATGGCATGGTTGAAATCCTTTCATGTCATCTCAATGCGGTTATTATCGCCAACCACCACTACGATTGCAACAACTATACATATAAAAACGAGAATGGTCGGGACTCTGTAGGCTACAAAGGGAAGTACGTCGCTTGAGAAGAACAAACAAAAAAAGGCCCCACGTAATACGTGGAGCCTTTTGAACAGACAACGTAAAGACTAAAGCTTAGCGACGTTGCTTGCCTGAGGGCCTTTTTGACCGTCGACAACATCAAAGCTAACGCGCTGACCTTCGGCCAGTGACTTGAATCCGTCACCAGTGATTGCCGAAAAATGCACGAAAACATCAGGGCCGTTATCCTGCTCGATAAAACCAAAACCCTTGGAGTCGTTAAACCATTTTACTGTACCTTCTGCCATTTTTGCTTTCTCCTTGCTAGGTCCCCCTCTTTTTTTGGGGGAGTTGCTTATTGCAGGTCTCTACCTGCCTAAAGTAAAAAAACCGCTCAACCTATCGGTCTGTGCGGTTCTCCTCTTACTTAAATCAGTAAAAAATCTACACAAACTAAATTTGATCGTAATTACGCTAACACGACCGAGCACTAAAATCAAGGGATTAGAACCGTTCCACCGACTCTTATATGTTATATGCAGTAGAATATCATTTTATTATGACCAGATACAACGTAATTTAAAGAAATTTTGAAATCTTATCTTCTGAATTTGTCTTGATCGTAATGAGAACTATGCGCCAACCGACGTTATCCTTCAATCAAAAGCAACGACAAAACTGCCGGAATAACCTTTTGAACCAGTTCCCTGACCGCATCTTCTGCCCGCTCCAATGAGCGATAATCACCGACTCTCACGCGGTAGAGAGTACGGCCATTCACAATAACAGATGCGACAGAAGCTTTCCCGTAACTGCGCTTCATGGAGTTGGCCAGTTGCTGGGCATTGGCCGCGACACTGAATGCTCCAATCTGTACAGCAAAACTGCCGCTGTCGTAATTTGCCGGTCCCCGGTAAACAATTTTTCCCTGATCACTCTGCCTGTATCCCAGCGCTTCGAGCTTGACCTGGGCAGTTCCCGACTCAACAATCCCCAGCTGTTTTGCTGCTCCATACGAAAGATCGATGATTCGGCCGGCCACAAAGGGGCCACGGTCATTGATCCTGACGATCAGCTGTCGCCCGCTACCGAGATGCGTCACCCGGACGTAAACCCCCATCGGCAGGGTTTTATGAGCAGCGCTGAGGCCGTACATGTCATAAACTTCGCCATTGCTGGTTTTGCGTCCATGAAACTTCTTACCGTACCAACTGGCGATACCACGTTGCTGAAATCCCTGATGACTTCGCAGCGGATTATACCGTTTTCCATCGACTTCATAGGGTTTCTGCCAGCCGGGGAGCTCGCGCGTCTCAGGGGTATTGAGAACCCTGGAGGTAGGACCGCTACAACTGATCAGGAGCAGGCAAAGAAAAAAACATGACGCAAGCATCATGCTTCGTAGAGAAACGATCATATCAAGCTTGTTTAGGCTCTTCGATTTCAGACATCGCCCTGAAACGCTGATAACGCTGTTCAATCAACCCTTCGGGTGAATATTCTTCAAGCTCCGTCAGATGCTTCAACAGATATTCTTTCAGGGTAGCTGCAGCTAACGCGTGATCCTGATGGGCACCACCCAGAGGTTCCGGCACAACATCATCAATAACGGTTTTAAGGCTGTCAACATCCTGCGCGGTTAGTTTTAATGCTTCTGCGGCCTGGGCTCCTTTGCTTCCGTCACCCCAGAGAATCGCAGCACACCCCTCCGGAGAAATGACCGCATAAACGGAATACTGCATCATCATGACGCGGTTACCAACGGCAATAGCCAGAGCGCCACCAGACCCTCCTTCGCCAGTCACAGTCACAATCACGGGGACCCTCAGCATCGCCATCTCACGCAATTACGGGCAATTGCTTCGGCCTGTCCCCGCTCCTCTGCACCGATCCCGGGGAAGGCTCCCGGAGTATCTACAAAAGTAAAAATCGGCAAGCCGAACTGGTCAGCCATCTGCATGACTCTCAGAGCCTTACGGTAGCCTTCCGGGTTGGGCATCCCAAAATTTCTATGGACCTTTTCCTTGGTGTTACGCCCCTTCTGGTGACCAATAACACAGCAGGGCTTGCCATCAATACGGGCAAAGCCACAAACCAGTGCAGGGTCATCACGAAAATTGCGATCTCCGTGAATTTCGTTCCAGTCGGTAAAGATATGATCGATATAATCCAGAGTGTATGGCCTGTTGGCATGGCGCGCCAGCTGAGTCCGCTGCCAACGGGTCAGATTACTGTAAATTTCCCTTTTAAGCTTATCGGCCTTCTTTTCCAGTTTTTGATGTCGCTGGAAAAGTCGACATTATCGGTGGAATAGTCAAGCAATTCACCAATTTTCGTTTCCAGATCAGCAATCGGTTTTTCAAAATCAAGATATTGATTCATTGGATATCTCCCAGCCCGCTGAAGGACTCTATCAGGATATTCATATGTCTTTGTAAATATTCGGACGATTAAAAATGATACAGAATAAAGTGTCACCGCACACAGGTCAAGTATAACCACAATAGTGCAGAGAAACCTGATCTATTCAAAATTCATAACATTATAGCCAAACAGTGCTTCAGCATCTGCCATGGCTGATCAGAGGCAGCCATTTTCAAAGTTTCGGGCAAGGAGATAACCGTTTCACTACGATTTGGAATCACAATATGTAACTTGACTTCACATTCGCCCCGGTATTGCTGAATAATCCCTTTAAGCTGGCGCATCTGCATCTCACTCAGTCCCGGAGTCGTCAGGCGGACATGAATTGTCCGGGCCATGGTTTCCTTGACATCCTTCAGAAGAATAACCTCTGTGACCAGAATCTTGCATGCTTCCTCACCGACATCAAGCTCACCGCTGATTAACAGCGGATCCTCCCCTTTCAGCAGCTCCATTGAAGCACTATAAACCTCGGGAAAAACAACCAGTTCAACCGAGCCGCTCAAATCTTCCAGAGAGACAAACGCCATGCGATCGCCCTTTTTAGTGATCAACTCCTTCAGCCCCGAGACTATCCCGCAAACGCGGACAGATTCCTTGTCGGTCCGCTCATGCAAGCCGGAAGTATCACAGGTGGCAAAGCGCTTAATCGACTCACTGTATCGAGCAAGAGGATGGCCGGTGACATAAAATCCAAGCGCCTCTTTTTCATGACTTAAGAGGGTTTTTTCATCCCATTCGGCGACATCGGGGAGTTGACCATAGCTGCTCCCCCCGACTGAACGGATCTCACTACTGCCGAACAATGAATCCTGTCCGGATTCCTGTTCTTTCTGCAATCGCTGAGCGATTTCCATGGTGTCTTCAAGACCGGCGAGAAATTGGGCCCTGCGGCCTCCCAGGGTGTCAAAAGCACCACACTTGATCAACGCCTCCACAACTTTTTTATTGACCTTGCGCAAATCGACCCGCTCACAAAAATCCTGCAGCGAATTAAAGGGCTTCTCTTTGCGCACCAATAGGATCGAGTCGAGCGCCGCCGAACCAACCCCCTTGACAGCCCCGAGCCCAAAGCGCATTGCTTCAGCTGAAACTGTGAAAGAGCGAACGGAAGCGTTGATATCCGGCGGCTGAACTTCGATCCCCATCGACCTGACTTCACTGATATTCTTGATGACCTTGTCGGTGTTTTCCATATCCTCGGTCAACAATGCTGCCATGAACTCGACGGGATAATGTGCCTTCAAATAGGCCGTTTGATAAGCGATCAGGGCATAGGCTGCAGAGTGTGATTTGTTGAAACCATAGGCGGCAAACTTTTCCATCAGGTCAAAAACAGCTTCGGCCTTTTTGGGGTTAAGCTTGTTTTCACCTGCCCCTTTCAAGAAAATTTCCTTCTGCTTGGCCATCTCCTCAGGTTTCTTTTTACCCATGGCTCGACGCAGCAAATCTGCACCACCAAGACTGTAATTAGCCAACGTCTGAGCGATGAGCATAACCTGCTCCTGGTAGACGATGACTCCATACGTATCTTTAAGGATCGACTCCAGCTGCGGGAAGTCGTACCTGAACTGTTCTTCACCATGCTTTCGCTTAATAAACGAGTCAACCATGCCTGAACCGAGCGGGCCGGGGCGATAGAGTGCCACCATAGCGATCAGATCTTCAAAACAGCTGGGCTTGAGTTTAACCAGGTATTCCTTCATACCGCTTGATTCAAGCTGAAAGACCCCGGTTGTCTCACCACGGGACAGCAGATCGTAGGTGTCCTTGTCGTCATCATGAACAAGTTTGAGGTCAAAATCTGGATTTTTCCCTTCACGGATCAGGCGGACGGCATTTTCAATGACGGTCAAGGTTTTCAGACCCAGAAAATCAAACTTGACCAGGCCTATTTCCTCGACATACTTCATCGGATACTGGGTAACCTGACCACCCGATTTTGGATCGACATAAAGAGGCAGGTATTCTGATAACTGCTTCGGTGTAACAACAACCCCGGCCGCATGCGTCGAAGCGTGGCGGGTCAACCCTTCAAGGGCCAGTGAAATTTTGACCAGTTCCTTGATTTTTGAATCTTTTTCAATCAGAGCTTTGAGCTGCGGTTCCTGCTCAATGGCCTGCTTCAGGGTAATGCCAAGGATGTTCGGAACCAGTTTGGCAATCTTATCGACCTCGCCGTAAGGAATGTTCAGGGCCCTGCCGACGTCCCTCAAAACACCTTTGGCAAGCATGGTTCCAAAGGTAATTATCTGAGCCACATTAGGGCACCATACTTATCACGCACATAGTCGATGACTCTCTCACGCCCGTAGATACAGAAATCAACGTCGATATCAGGCATGGAAATCCGTTCCGGATTGAGGAACCGTTCGAACAGCAGGTTGTAAGGCATCGGATCGATATCGGTAATCCGGATGGCAAAAGCAACCAGACTGCCGGCCGCTGAACCCCGGCCCGGCCCAACAGGAATATCATGGTCTTTACCCCAGTTGATAAAATCGGCAACGATCAGAAAGTATCCGGGGAACCCCATCTGCTTGATACAGTCAAGCTCCTCTTCGAGGCGAGCGCGATAAAGCTTGACATCCTCGTCGCTCAGCTCCCGCAGCTTGCGGATTTCATCCAGACGCTCCTCAAGTCCAGCGCGACTCTGTTCCGCCAGGACTTCATCCAGGGTCTGGGTTTCCGGTTTTCATACTGGGGAAAGTGGTAAGTGTTGAAGTCAAGTTCAAGGTTGCAACGTTCGGCAATCCTGATGGTATTGGTCAACGCTTCAGTTGCTGCGGAAACAGACTGGCCATTTCTGCCGCTGATTTGACATAGAATTCGTCATTGGAAAAACGCATCCTGTTCGGATCATCCATGGTCTTGCCCGTCTGAATACAAAGCAGGACTTCATGGGCGAAAGCATCTTCTTTAGACAGGTAGTGACAATCGTTGGTTGCCACAAGTGGAAGCTTCAGCTCATCAGAGAGAGTGAGCAAGCCGGCATTGGCTTTGGCCTGTTCGGGCAGATAATTTTCCTGCAGCTCAAGAAAAAACCGGTTGTCATCGAAGATGTTCATCATCTGAGTTGCGCGACTCAAAGCTTCTTCGGGCTGATTGAGGTTGAACAACGTCGGCAATTCGCCCCCAAGACAGGCAGACAGGGCGATCAGCCCTCATTGCGCTGCGCCAGGAGATCCCAGTCGATACGGGGCTTGTAATAAAATCCTTCACGGTAACCAAGGGAAATCAAATGACAAAGATTCTGGTAACCGGTATGGTTCATACATAACAGTACCAGATGGTATGAGGCCTCTGAAGATCCACGGGCGTTTCCTTGGTAAAGCGCGATCCCGGGGCAACATAAACCTCGCAGCCCACAATCGGCTTAACCCCTGCTTTCATTGCCTTGGTATAAAACTCGGCCGCTCCGAACATATTGCCGTGGTCGGTGACTGCGACGGCCGGCATTTTAAATTCTTTGACTCTTGTAATCAGTTCATCGAGCTTGATGGCACCGTCAAGTAAACTATACTGACTATGCAGATGAAGGTGAACAAAATCAGAGTGTTCCATAACTTGAGCCGTTCCTAATAAAAAAAGCTAAAAAGCCCTGAAATCAAGACTTTAAATCGATTAAAAGAAAAGAAAATCTGAGGTAAAGATGGTTCTACGGGCAGATTTTTGATAGGCCGAAAGTAACATTCAGAACAAATTTTGGTCAAGAAACTAGAGCGGATCAACACAAAAACTTTCAACATCTTGATCAAGCTGAAAAAAAGAGCTGCCCTCTTTTATTCCAGCTCAACTTGCGGTATTTTTCATGAGTTAAATGCTTTATAAACCGCTACAGGTCAAACAAAAGGATAATAGATATGCGCATAGAGTCAGATCTTAAACTCGGTTTCAAAGATGTCCTCATACGTCCCAAACGTTCAACCCTTAAAAGTCGGGCTCAAGTTAATCTGGAACGCAGCTATACGTTTCTACACAGCAAAAAGACTTGGAAAGGGATTCCGATCATAGCCGCCAACATGGATACCGTGGGGACCTTCGAGCTGGCCGAAGTTCTGGCCGACTTTGGACTGTTGACAGCCGTCCATAAGCACTACTCGCTGGCACAGTGGGCCGCGTTTCTTAAGGGTCGGGACGCCGGAATCTACCAGCACATCATGGTCAGCACAGGAACCGCAGAAACTGATTTTGAGCTGCTTCAGACAATTATCACCCAGCACCCGAAGCTGGAATTCATCTGTATTGATGTCGCCAACGGATATGCGGAATCATTTGTCGAATTCGTCAGCAAGTGCCGTTCATCTTTTCCGGACAAAACAATTATTGCAGGCAATGTCGTTACCGGCGAAATGGTTGAGGAACTCCTGTTGTCAGGAGCCGACATTGTCAAAGTCGGTATCGGACCGGGATCGGTCTGCACGACCAGGATTAAAACCGGAGTCGGCTACCCTCAGCTTTCGGCTGTTATCGAATGTGCCGATGCCGCCCACGGACTGGGCGGCCGCATTATTTCGGATGGAGGCTGCGTCAATGCCGGAGATGTCGCTAAAGCCTTCGGTGGTGGAGCGGACTTTGTTATGCTTGGCGGCATGCTTGCCGGTCACGACGAAAGTGGCGGCCAACTGATAGAGCGCGACAATCAACAATTCAAGCTGTTTTACGGTATGAGCTCTTCGACAGCGATGGAAAAGCATGCCGGAGGAGTCGCCGAATATCGTGCATCCGAGGGCAAAACAGTCGAAGTTCCCTATCGTGGTCCGGTCGCTGAAACGGTTAAAGATATCCTTGGCGGCGTGCGCTCAAGTTGCACCTACGTGGGAGCCTCGGCACTGAAAGAGTTGACGAAAAGAACAACGTTTATCCGTGTTCAGGAGCAGGAGAACAAACGCTTTTCCTGATACGACACGTCACCCCTTGTTAAAGTCTAACAAAGACCTGTTACCGTGCTGGTTAAACATCCATCACCCGGGGACATATCATGGCTAAATGCAGCCCGATTGAGTATCAACTCCATCCATTACGCGATACGCTTTATAACGAACTGCATATCCGTCCGTTTCACAAAATTGAGACCCCGCAGCAGATCACCCACCTGGTGGCCTGCTGTGAGGACCATGCGGAACTGGAGCGATCCTTTGAACTGTTGGAAGAACTCTGCCGCCGCTATGAAGTCAATCAACCGCAATCGGACACAGTTGCTTACCATCAGGATTTTGGTGATTTTGTCATCTACTGGGAACGGCACGTCGAGTTTTATTCTCTAACCATTCTTCAGACGGTCAAACTGTCGCAAAACGCATTTGACTATACTGCGGTCGATCTGCTTCCGGCCGACTGGCTCAGACAGTTGCCGGGACAGATCATCGCCGCCTTCCATCTGGTCATTGATGATCAGCAACTTGATTACAGCCCGGTGTCTCTGAGCCGCTATTTTGAAGGGCATACCGTCATGGTCAGCAATGTCTACGATGGGAAAGCCCAGATTTTTTCGGCATTTAAACTCCACGGAGATGGGCACGGTCGATTCATCATCCGCAATACCGGATTGAATCATTCGCAAATGGGGCAATTGGCCCGGCGTCTGATGGATCTGGAAACCTACCGGCTGTTGGCTCTGATCGCGCTGCCTATCGCCAAAAAGATTGCTCCGCACCTGCTCGATATGGATAAAAAGCTGGCCGATATTCTGACAATCGTGACCACCCCGGATTCAGCCAGAAGCGAACGTGAACTCTTGGAAAAGCTGACCAAAGTTGAAGCTCAACTTGAAACATATCGAGCGGAGACAAACCATCGCTTTTCGGCAACAAAAGCCTACCACCAACTGGTCAAAGACCGGCTCGAGGGGATTCAGGAATCGCATGTTGAAGGCTATCTTTCTGCAGGGGAAATCATCAGCAGACGACTGAATCCGGCTCTGAGAACCTGTGAATCGGTTCAAACCTGGATGGATGACCTGTCCAAGCGGATAGAACGTGCCAGTGACTTGATGAGAACCAGAGTTAATCTCAACCTGCAGGAACAAAACCGTTCCCAGCTGATGGCCATGAACCGTCGCAGCAGATTGCAGTTCCGGCTTCAGGAGACGGTCGAAGGGCTGTCGATTGCAGCCATCAGCTACTATGCCATCGGACTGCTCAGCTATCTGTTCAGTGGTTTGCCGCTGAAGCAATGGGGAATTGACAAGCATGTTCTGCTGGCGGGATCGATTCCGTTCGTACTGTTTTCCATCTGGTATGTGACACGCAGGATTAAACGCCGCCTGATCAAGGATCAGGATGAATAAACGGCGGCATGTCAATCATGGCAACCGCCGCTGTCTCGCGTTCAGCCAAATCAGATATCAGGGAGAGGGGGTGGAACCTGGTCAAAAACAGTGCGAAAGCTCCAATTGATATCAGCTCCTATGCGATTGCCCAGAGAATCCGCCAACTGCCCGTCAATTGTGATCAGATATTCACTGAAGGGCAATAATGCCTGATTGGGGACAAAGGATAGAACCTTCTCTTCACTGTTGAACTCAAGTTGACCAGCAACGGGCCCATTGGGGCCGGATAATTCTATTAATAAATTCCCCAGCAAAGTCTCATCCATCAACTCATCAAGAGTCACGGCAACCTTGACATCGACCGGCGCGTTTCCTCCAATGGCTGGAGTCCGATCTACTATTCTGGGCGCCTGCATATCCCAGACATTCAGATTCTGATCCACCCGTTGTCGATATTGAGCAAGCAGGGCCACATCCAGCCTGGCACTATCGATCTCAGCTATTATGGCACCGGTCAACGCCGTGACATCCACAGCAGAACCAAGATTTCTTTCATCATCCAGGGCCTGTTTAACGGTATGAGACTGAGCCATAATCTGATCGCTCACCATAAATGAGATGAGCCCCTGCTCATTATCAGCGATCTGACCTCCCAGATTGAGGGTGATAGAACGCCGCAACTGGCCCATTAAACGGGCGACAACCTGCGCAGCTTTATGCGTCCGGGCGTTTTCCCGGACCGCATCGGCCGCAAGGCCTGCCGAATCGAGATAATCTCTGAACAGCGAGCCTCCATCGACAATGCCGAGCTTGGTAGCAATCTGCAAAACGGCCTGCTGCTCAGAATAGCTGGGGTTTTTGTCACGTTCAGTTTTTACCAGAGTGGTCAGTGGAGAAATAAACTGCCACCGTCCGGGAACTGATGTGAGCAAGTAACCGTCAGTGACCGGATTCCCACTATCTTCATCAACAGTCTGCCCGGCAATGACTTCAGCAACAACCGGGTAGAGTTCTCCTTCACCCGGGTTGACGGCCAGCGAGTAACGTCCTCCCGCCTCCGACTGTGCCGATGGTTCACCATTGTCATAAAAGCGGTTGTCATTGCGATCCAGAAAGACGCGAGCTCCGCGCAGATAGCCATCCGCAACAACTCCAGACAGGGTTGTTACCGTGCTGTCACCACCATCCTCAGCCGCTTTACTGTCGCTTGAGGAACTACTTCCACCGCCACCTCCACCACAGGCGGCAACAGTCGCGGACAGAAAAAGGAAAAGGATATATTTGATCAACATATTGATTGTTCTATTCATTCTGCTCTCCTCTTTATTTCAACGGCCTGGGGATCAGTATTGACATATCCTGATCACCAGGACTGACATAAATCCAGTAGCCGATCCAGGGAATCAATACTGCGGGTTGGTCCCCAGCAGCGTTAAAAATTCATTATCTCTGCCCAGTCCTCCCCTTTGTAGGTATAGATAACATCAACGACCAAGCTGGCCTCGACAGCCTCCAGCCATTGAAGAGGAGCGTCACTGCCACGGCGGATGGCAATGTCCCTCAAAGAAACATTACCGCCATAAGGGTTGCTGATCAGGTCCAGCCCTGCTTGAGTCGCATCTGGTATATCGTGTCACTGAGTTCACCGTAATGACTGCGGTCTGGAAGAGTTCCCCCCGATGTCTTTTTGAGAACGTAGCCTTCGCCATTGGAGACAGGAGCACCAGAATCAGCCAGCTTGTAAGAACCGTTCGGCCCGGCCTCAGGCTCCCAGCGATAAACGTTCTTTTGACTGAATGCTTCGCTGGAATCAAGTGCGTGAGCATTAATATCAACAGCCATCCCGAGAATGTTTCTGCCGTTAAGTAATTCAACCACAGGACCATTGAACTCACCACTGGCTGGATAACGCCACAGTTCGTTTGCTGCCGGATCTTCAACAACAAAATGGAAACGATGAACGAAGGCAGGCCCCAGGCGGGTGACGAAACCGTAGTCTGCTCCACTGGCGATGGCTCCGTCAGAGAGCTCCATCAGATACTTATAACCGTTCAGAACCAGGTAAACGTTACGTTGGTCGGCCTGAGCATTGTCACGCAGAACGACATGAAAGCGATAATCCAGAGACAGCTTCGGTTTGCCGTCAACCAGATTGTTACCGTCGTCACCGCCATCAACCCGATCGACACCGACCAGACCGGACGCCAGAGGGTCAGAGCTCAAACCGGCAGGAATCGGTGTAAAAACAGCTTCTACCGTATGGTGTGAACCGACATTCTTGAATTCATAATTTCCAACCAGGCCGACAGAGACACTATCAACCAGGAGGTCGCTCACATAAAACCCTGTTTTCGGGGTGAGTTCATACTGGAGGGAGCCACCAAACAGGACAGTCGATGTCCCTTCAGGGCTGATATAACCACCTGCTCCGGCAGATGCCGTAATCATCCAGCCAGCCTTATCGGCATCCAGCGGGAACCCGTCACGGACATCCGCGACACCATCATTGTCGTCGTCGTTGTCGCTGTTGTTGCCGATATTATCGCCATCGGTATCCACAGACTCTGAGGCATCATTCGGGAAGGCATCGATATGATCCGGCACACCGTCGCCGTCAGAATCCACCAGAGTATAATCAGCAACGGTAATTGAAAATGGCGCCAGCGCCGAGGTTATTTGTCCATCGCTGACAGAAATCACAATATTGGCAAAACCCCTGTTTGGGATTCGGTCGGCGTTCCACTGAGTTGTCCACTCGCGGCACTGAACTGTGCCCATACCGGTTTATTCGTGATCGTGAAGGTCAGAGGATCACCATCGGGATCACTTGCGACAGGGTAAACTGTAAGCGGTGGTCGCCATTGCCCCGTCAGCAGGAAACCGCTGATAATCGGTCCTCGGTTAGCATTCATGACCGTAATCGCGACGCTTTCGGAATCACTGAACAGAGAATCCGCAACTGTGAACGTTATATTGAAACTGCCTGCCTGAGTATAATCCGGTGTCCAGCTGAAACGCCTTTCCGAGCTGTTGAATATTGCCCCCGCGGGCAAACCGGTCACAGAATAACTGAGCGCATCGCCATTCGGGTCGGTTGCGGAAACAACAAAATCAAGCGTCTCGTTTCTGCAACACTCTTGTTGCCGATTGTTGCCAGAACCGGCGCTTCGTTACCGTTGGAGACCGTCATTGTTACACGTTCATTGTCCGTCAGCTGGCCGTCACTGACGCCAAACTCCACCTGATAGATCCCGGCCTGGTCATTTCCCGGTATCCAGCTGAAAGAACGGGTTGACGGTGTAAAAACGGCACCATCAGGAAGGCTCGCGGCAGAATAAAGCAATGAATCATTATCAGGATCGGAGGCATTAATAATCAGGTTGAAACTGTCACCCTCAGTCAGAGATTGAGCTCCTATTCCGGAAAGAACCGGAGCCCGGTTGACATTCGTGACATTGATGGTCACAGCTTCCGACGATTCCAGTTGACCGTCACTGACAACAAAGGTCACCGGATAGACCCGGGTATTTTCAGAGGTCTGATAATCAGGCGTCCAACTGAACAACCGCGTTAATGGGTTGAAGGCAGCTCCAGCGGGCAGACCATCAGCACGATAGGTCAGGGCATCTCCATCGGGGTCACTGCCACTGACAGTGAAAGACAACAGGCTTCCCTCTCCCACACTCTGCATGCCGACAACGTTCAGGACAGGGGCTCTGTTCCGGTCCGAGACCGTTATGGCAACCTGCTCGACATCAACCAGGTTGCCATCGCCAACGGTAAAAGACAGATTGTAAGAACCCGCCTGGGTAAAGGTTGGTGTCCAGTTAAACGAACGCGTAGAGCTGTTGAACACGGCTCCCGACGGTAAACCGCTGGCACTGTAGCTCAGGTTGTCACCATCGACATCACCCGCCTGGATGACAAAAGACAAAGTGTCCCCTTCTACGACAGTCTTCGAACCAATGGCATCAAGAACCGGAGCCCGATTGACGTTGCCCACGGCGATTGAAATCTGTTCCGAATCACTGAGCGCCCCATCGCTGACCTTGAAGACAAGCGTGTAATTTCCTGCCTGCGTCGAAGTTGGTGTCCAGCTGAAAGTCCGGCTTGAGGTGTTAAAAACCGCCCCGGAGGGAAGTCCGCTGGCACTGTACACAAGAGCATCGCCATCGGCATCAGAGGCATTGATGATAAAAGACAGTTGGGTCTCCTCATTGACGTTCTTTGCACCGACAGGGTCGAGAACCGGCGCTTGATTGACATTGCGCACAGTGATGGTGAGCTGTTCAGAATCACTTAAACGACCATCACTGACAACGACCGTCAGGGTATAGGTTCCAGCCTGACTATAGCTTGGCCGCCAACTGAACAACCGGGTCGTGGAATTAAAAGTCGCTCCCTGCGGAAGATTGTTGACGCTGAAGGTCAAATTATCGCCATCGGCATCCGTAGCACTGACGGGAATGTACTGGGTCTCCCCTTCATCGATCCCCTTATCGCCGATCGGGGTCATTACAGGTGCCTGATTGACAGCAACATCGGTGACAGTGATCTGGATTGTCTCCGCATCTGTTGTATTCCCGTCACTGACACTGAAGGTTATACTGTATTGCCCGGCCTGATTAGACGCCGGAGTCCAACTGAAGACACCTGTTGAACTGTTGAATCCCGCCCCGGTCGGAAGACTTGTCGCACTGTAGCTCAAAGCATCACCATCAGCATCACTGGCGGAAACCGTGAAATTGACGGTCGCACCTTCAAGCAGCGATTTATTGCCGATGGAAGCAAGAACCGGTGCAACATTGGAGATGCTGACCGGAGCGCTATGGACCGTATTGGAATAGGGACTTTCATTGCCGGAGCCGTCATTGCCGGAGCCGTCATAGGCGGTCACGGCAAAATAATGGTCGTCACTATCGGACAATCCATTGATCGTAAAGGTCAGGACATTGCCGACATCAATCGGTGACCCTCCCTCCGCGGCTCCGGTCCCATCCAGTGGCGATGTTGATGTACCGGCATCATAATATATTTTATATCCCGCAATGGCACTTGGACTTGCGTCCCATGACAAGGTTACGGTTTTGCCCCACGCACTGCTGGGCAAAGCCATCAACAGCAGTACCAGTAAAACCAGATTAATTCGATTTAGTCTTTTCATTTGACACCGAGGCCCTTTCTTAATTTCTCCAACAAAAACGCGCACATTCGTTACCGAAGATGCGCGTATGAAATTGAAGGCCCTCGAAGATACGCGGCATGCTCTTCGGCAACCCGGCGGTCCTGATCTCAGGATCCGTGGCTTTGCGTCACCGGATTACTCCGGCTTTGCCTTTTCGGAGATGTTGATTCTGTACTTTAACCCTGTCGTCGGGGTCACCCTACTGCTTTTAACAACAACACAATTCATGCATCTATCGGAGGTCCGTCATTACAACAAAAAACGCTCACATCGTTGCCGAAGTGAGCGTTTCCCAAGTCAATTCATGAAAGGCTTGAAGAATATACTGCACCTTCTTCGGCAACCCGGCGGTCCCGACTTCGGGATCCGTGGCTTTGCGTCACCGGATTACTCCGGCTTTGCCCTTTCGGTAGATTGCGATCTTGTTTGTTGGTGGCCTTTATACCTGAAAAATAAAAACAAATCAACAAAATTAATGGAATCTTATAGTCTTGTCATCCCAAGACCTTCACCCCTGCCTGATCCAGCATGGTGACCAATTTGATCAGCGGCAATCCGATGAGACTGTTGAAATCGTCCCCTTCCATCTTTTCCATCAGCGCAACACCAAGGCCTTCAATTTTGAAAGATCCGGCACAGTCAAACGGTACTTCGCGCTCCAGATAATAACGGATCTGATCATCGCTCAAAGAACGTAAAGTAACGGAAAAGGTCTCGTGATCCGTTTGAACCGTTCCCCTGAGGCTGTCCACCAGGGCCAAACCTGTATAAAAACAATGACAGCGGCCTGCCATCTGTTTCAACTGATGAAAAGCCCGTTCCATGGTTCCAGGTTTACCAACCGGTCGTCCACGTTGATCGACAAAAACCTGATCCGAACCTATGATCAAGGCATTCGGATATTGTTCAGCCAGACTCTGAGCTTTTCCCAGTGCAAGGTGACGGACCAGCAGAGCCGGAGCCACATTCGTATCAATATTTTCAATGTAATCAGGTGCGGCGGTCACAAATTCAACCCCCAACTGACTCAATAACTGCCTGCGGTATGGGCTGGTTGAAGCCAGAACAATCTGCCTCATGCTGTCGTCTTTCCTGTCTGCAGCCCGGAAATTTTATCAAGCAAGAATCAGGCTGCGAGTTTGTTTTCCTGGCACACTTGTGCCGGAATTTCCTGCTGTTGTTTGATTTTTTTATTCAATGCACCGAAGATATCGCTCGTGTATAAATATTGCTTGGCTGCATAAATCATCTGTGCCTGAAGACGTTGCTGATCGATGCGCTCACTCAAACACTCAACCCCTCCGTCGTCATTCCAGTAGGGCAGGATCTGGACCGTTTCTTCTGATCCAATAAAAACTTCCCCCCAGTTTTCATCAACACCGTCACCGACCACACCGCGTACAGCAGCGGATATCTCACCATTGTGGTATTTCAGTTCCAGATCGCGAATCTCAAAATATACATGACATTCACCTGAGTCACATACTGAAGATAACCAGACCATAGCACTCTCCTTTTCAAGCTGATGGGTTATCTTCTATCCTACTCAAAGGTGCGACAGAGAATGTCACAACCGCTCTTGAAAAGTCAAACCATCCTTCAATAGCTGACTGAACTCACGGCCCAGGACAGTCGGTTTCAATATCCGGACATAAGGAACAAACGAGCAGATCCAGGAGAGGATTTCCTTATCTCCACTGGCTTTGAAAGATAAGATCAAGGCCCCGTCATCCTGTTCGACAATCTGTTGATCGGGGTGCCATATCCGCTCACGAATATATGGTGCAGCCTCAGCACCAAAATACAATTCCAGCTGATGGGTTTCTCCCTCTTCGATCAAGCCGAACGCACTTCCCGTCAGTTGAGTGGCCTGATAATCATCCGGGACGTCAAAGCGTTGCTCAAGAACGTCAAGTTTGACAATCCGCTCAACAGCAAACAGGCGCAGGGCCTCTCGGTTATGGGCATAACGCCGATATACAGACCATTCTTAAAAAACAGGAGTGTGTAGGGGTCGATCTGATAATTCGAAACTTCACGCCCAACCGGTTTATAATCAATCCGGCAACACTGCTGCTTCAGCAAAGCCTGGCGCAGACCGCGCAACAGCTCCTGTTGCCCCGAATAATTTTGAACCCCAGAAATCGGGCGAAGAAGCCTCTGCCAGACGCTCCAGATGAGCAACACTCCGCGGCGGCAGGTTTGAGCGGATACGTGCAAAAATAGCATCCAGATCTTCGTGGAATGGCGTCCCCTGCAAAAACTCCAGTTGGCCACGACACAGGTACAGGGTCATCAACTCTTCGAGAGAAAAGACAATCGGCGGCATCTTGCCAAAGCCTGAGATAAAACTGTAAAGCACATGACCATCCTCCTGACGTTCACTCACCAGTGGATATCCGGCATCCACAATGGCTTCGAGGTCACGGTAGATCGTCCTGCGTGTGACCTGACATTCTTCAACCAGCTCATCCACCGTTGCCCCATAGCGAGCCTCGAGAATACGGATCAGGTCATGCAGACGTGACGCCTGACTGTATTTTTTGGGCCTACGACCGGGACTGCGACTCATCATCAAATCCTCCTGGGCAAACATGTGACGCGTTAAAAGTGCTCAATGCCAACAAACAGCATGAAAAACCGAGATCATGCGGACATCAAAATCAGAAAAATTATTTATAAAAAATCGGTAACCGCTTGTTGCCCAACCAGAGAACGGACTTTATTCTTCAGCAGATAGAAGCTATATCCCTGATCTATGACCGAAAAAATGAATATCCTCTAGAAAATTATCCGCAATAAATATTAAACTACTTGGAAATACTTTATAACAAAAACGACAACAGAAGGTAGATGCAACCATGTCATTATTTAGTCATTCTGAAAACCTTATCGTCCTCGATTTTGAAACGACCGGGATGTCTCCCGAAAAAGGAGATCGCGTTATCGAGATCGGCGCTGTCCTGCTACGTGAGAGTCAGATTGTCGACCGCTTCCAGAGCCTGGTCAATCCGGGCTTTCTGATTACCCGGGAGATCGAAAGTATTACCGGCATCACCAACCTCATGCTCAGCGACGCGCCCCCTGCTGCCGAAGTCATGGAGCGGTTTATCAAATTTATCGGCACCTATCCCCTTGCCGCCCACAACGCTTCGTTCGATCAGAAATTCCTGGTCTCCGAACTGGATCTCTTCGGGAAAACCGTCCTCTCAACTTTGCCTGCACGCTTCAAGTCGCAAGACGTATCTATCCGGATGTCATTAATTACAAACTGGAAACCCTGGTCCGCTACAAGAGCATTGAAGCCACAGGACAATTCCATCGCGCCCTGGCCGATGCGGAGATGGCGGCAGCTCTGTGGATCAAATTAACCGAAGATCTGAAATCACAGTTTGGCTTTGAGCATGTCTCTGTCGACTTGATGAAAAAAAATTGCCAAAATGAATAGAGACAATGCCATAGACCTTATCAGAAAAGAAGCCGAGGAGATGCGTTCACAGCAGATCGACACAACCGGAAGTCTGTTTGGCTAACCACCGACCCAGCGAGGGAGATCGAATGAAAATCAGTATTGAATACTGTAACCAGTGAGGTTATGAACCCCGTGCTGCCAGTCTGGCAGACAAAATCAAGCAGAAGTTTTCAGCTGAGGTGAAATTAATACCCTCATCTGGAGGTGTTTTTGAAATCGTCGTTGACAAACGACTGATATATTCAAAAAAAGCAACGGGAGAATTTCCTTCCGAAATCAAGATTCTGGACAAACTGTCTTAAAACCGACCGCAATCACGGACTGTTGACAAACGGCCTGGTGTAAGCCCGGGCCGGAAGCAAAAAAGAGCGAACCTGTTATCTCGTCAATGGAAAAATCGCTCTGTCTCGTCATGAGCATAGCAAAGCCCATCCATGGGCTTTGCCGTAAAACTGTGATTGCCGGCCAATAAACCGGCTGGCAATCATTTTTTCCGCAGCTGATCTTCAGCCAATGACCAGAATGCCATAACCACTGGTTTTTGAAGATTCTTTCGACTCGAGCACAGACCGACAATGTAAGGATCCAGCTTCGGGGCGTTTGCCAGGACGACAATTTCATCCCGAAAGGGACTGCGTTCCAGGACCAGCTGAGGAACAACTCCAACACCGCAGCCGAGATGAACCATCGGTATAATCGCCTCGTTGCCAGAGACTTCTGAACTGATATTGGGGACGACACGCGTTTTTTCAGCCGCTGATCAAGCCTGCGTCGGGACAATCCGCTGTGAGGTACGACCAGCGGAACACGGCTTAAATCGAGGAAGTTATCAGGATCGACGATCTTTTCCTGAGCCATTTTTCTTGTGGCGATAAAAACCAGCTCGGTCGTCATCAATGGAAGGAACGCGATCCCACTTCCACGTCGATCAGGCAGGGCGGCAACAGCGATGTCGATCTCTCCGGTCTCAACCTGGGCAACGGCTTTTTCTGCCGCCCCGGTGCGCAATTCCAGCTGAACATCCGCGTAAGCCTTGCGATAAACCTCGACCAGATCGGGTAAGATGCTGTAAACAGCTGTGATCGACGCATACAGGGACAACGATCCGGACAGTTGTTGCCGACCGGACAATGACCGTTGAAAATCATGGTAAGACTGAACCGTATTCCGGGCATAGAGGACGAATTTTTCACCGGCCGCAGTCATCTGAACACTGCGATTATCACGGATAAACAACGGCTGTCCAAGTTCATCCTCCAACCGCTGTATCGTACGGGTCAAAGCCGAAGGGCTTAAGTGACAGGCTTGACTGGCTCGGCCGAAATGCAGCAGCTCGGCGACCACCAGAAAGAGTTCAAGTTCACGAATTTCCAATCTCTACTTCTCCGTCATGTCTGTTCTGTCTCCAAAACAACTCATTGCACTATAAGCAACACAATATACACAATAAATCAATTTACGCAATAATCCTGTTCGGGGTAGATTATCTCGAAAAAACGGATATATTCTTTCCTTTACGAATAAACACAAACAAGTCAGGAGATCTACCATGGGCCAAAACTATTTCAATTCTCTCCCCTTCAGCCGCAAATTACAGGAGCTCGGAACCTGCCGTTTTATGGAAGCGGATGAATTTTCATCCGGGTGCGAATATGCCAAAGGCAGAAAAATCGTTATTGTCGGATGTGGTGCACAGGGTCTGAACCAGGGGCTCAACATGCGCGACAGCGGTCTCGACGTCTCCTACACCCTGCGCAAGGAAGCTATTGCGGAAAAGCGTCAGTCGTATATCAATGCCACCGACAACGGCTTTACCGTCGGTACCTATGAGGAGATGCTGCCTGAGGCCGATATCGTCATGAATCTGGCTCCCGATAAACAGCACACCGACGTTGTCAACACGGTCGTACCACTGATGAAGCAGGGCGCCATCTTTTCATATGCCCATGGTTTCAACATTGTCGAAGAAGGAACGCAGATCCGCGAAGATCTGACTGTTATCATGGTTGCCCCCAAGTGTCCCGGCTCTGAAGTCCGCGAGGAGTACAAGCGTGGTTTTGGTGTCCCGACCCTGATCGCAGTCCATGGCGAAAACGATCCTAACGGCGACGGCCTTGAAATTGCCAAGGCTCTATGCTCCGCACAGGGTGGTGATCGCGCCGGTGTTCTCGAATCTTCATTTGTCGCCGAAGTCAAGTCAGACTGATGGGTGAGCAGACCATTCTCTGCGGCATGCTTCAGGCAGGTTCCCTGCTCTGTTTCGATAAAATGGTCGCAGATGGGATTGAGCCTTCATGGGCGGCTAAACTGATGCAACAGGGCTGGGAGACCGTCACCGAAGCCCTCAAGCATGGTGGGATCACCAACATGATGGACCGCCTGTCCAACCCGGCCAAAATCAAAGCTTATGATCTGGCTGACGAATTGAAAGAGCTCATGCGTCCGCTGTTTGAAAAACATATGGACGATATTCTGTCAGGAGAGTTTTCCTCAACGATGATGGAAGACTGGGCCAACGACGATAAAATGTTGTTGACCTGGCGCGAGCAGACCGGCCAGACCGCATTTGAAAAAACGGAGAGCGCTGGCGAAATTTCCGAACAGGAATATTTTGATAAGGGCATTCTGATGGTTGCAATGGTCAAGGCCGGTGTTGAACTTGCCTTTGAAACCATGGTCATCTCAGGGATCGAGCCGGAATCCGCGTACTATGAGTCCCTCCATGAAACTCCGCTGATCGCCAATACCATTGCCCGTAAAAAGCTCTATGAGATGAACCGCATCATCTCTGACACCGCAGAATACGGTTGTTACCTTTTCGCCCACGCCTGTGTCCCTCTTCTGAAAGATTTCATGGCCTCTGTAGATACCGATGTCATCGGTAAAGGGCTTGAATTAAACGACAACAGTGTCGACAATCAGACTCTGGTCGAAGTCAATGCAGATATCCGCAACCATCTGATTGAAGAGGTTGGCCAGGTCTTGCGTGAAGCAATGCAGGGAATGCAGGCGATTGTTTAAATTAATACAGATGCGGTTGAAACTTCCTTCTTAATTGGGTATAATCTCCACATAACTCAGAAGGGAGGGAAACAAATGAATGTTTCTGAGCCACCACAAAGTTGGGCTGGTAACCGTTGAGTAAAAAAGCACGATGCGACATTCGTGCGAACAGAAGATATGAACCCTAATCGTAAAAGTTAAGTAAAAGTTACACGGACGTTATTATAAGTAACTAAACCTTCATAGTAAGATGTTAACCAGAAAGGCTCCGACGCAATGTCGGAGCCTTTCATCATCCACGACATCAACACAATGACTATGAAGGGTACGCCATGAGCGACAAAACCGAGACCAGCACCCCACCCCCCTTTCCCCCAGTTTCTTGAAGACTTCAGAAAAAAACTTCAGCACCTCTTTTATATTCGTGCAGATATTGACCAGCTTAGTACAAAAACGTGGCCTTCCCCCTTTTATGCTGCGTGAAATCCTGTCAGAAAGTCCACTCGCAACCTATATACCTTCACAGCATGGTGGCCGCGGCGGCCATATTCATGAGGGAATCGCGCTAACTGCAGCGGCCAGCTATGAGTCGTTGCCGCTGTCTTTAGGGTTTGGAATCAACTGGGCTCTATTTTTACAGCCCGTTGCCAAATACGCTGACGATCAAATCAAACCGGGCATTTTCAATGGTTTCATCAAAGATCGAAAGATGGGCGGCCTGATGATCACAGAGCCCGATTTCGGCAGTGACGCCCTTCACATGCAGAGCTCATACAGCGACTTCGCGGATCACTACCACATTCAGGGGACCAAGCACTGGGCAGGATTGACCGGTTGGGCCGACTACTGGCTCCTTACAGCCAGAAAAAAAACGGACGACGGCAAGCTTTTGCGCGATATCGACTTTTTTATCTGCGATGTCAACGCTCCAGATCAGAACATCATTGTCGAAGAGTTTTATGAAAATCTTGGTATCTACATGCTTCCCTATGGACGCAACCGGGTTAACGTAAAAGTTCCTAAAATTCAGAAACTGAAGCCCACAGTACCGGGATCAAGATGATGCTCGACCTGCTGCACCGCAGCCGGATGCAATTCCCGGGCATGGGAATGGGTTTTTGCAAAGAATGTTGGACGAAGCAGTGAAACACAGTCAAGAACGCCAGGTCGGTGGGAAAAGCCTGTTCAGCTATGACCAGGTCCAGCAACGCATCTCCCACCTTCAGTCGGCCTATACAATCTGCTCGGCCATGTGCCTTAACAGCAGCCGCAAAGCAGATCTTGAAAACAACCTGTCAACCCACGGACTGGAAGCCAACTGTGTCAAAACCTACGTCACCGATCTGATGCAGTCATCGGCACAATCACTGTTGCAACTGGTCGGCGCCAAAGGCTATCGCCTGGACCATATCGCCGGACGGGCGATTGTCGATAGTCGTCCCTTCCAGATTTTCGAGGGATCGAATGACATCCTCTACATTCAAATTGCCGAAACGATTCAAAAGCAGATGAGCAGAGCCAGACAGAACAACCTCTGTCACTTTCTATCAACACATGAATTAACGGCAAAGCAGTCGCCATCCTGAAGACATTCTGAATTTTGAGCTGAAAGAGCAACTGAGCCAACGGAAACTGACGGAACTTGGCCGGATCGTCAGTCGAGTAACCGCCATGGACCTTGTCATCGGTCTGGCTGATAGCGGCTTTCCGCCTGATCTGATCAGCAATGCGATCAATAACCTCAGACAAGAGATCAGTCTGCTGGTCAATGGCTACAGACAAACCAATGAAACCACATATATTGACGGTTATCACACGGAAAAATCCTGGCTTGACTGCTATCTGAGTACGTAATATTCCACACTGCGAACAGCCCGGACAGCCATGTCCGGGCCGGAGGCCACCACAAGCCAGAAAAAAGATGACCCAAGCTACGCATCAGTGTCCAGATTGCTCCACTCTCCCCACACCAATGGCCGCTCAGGGGCATTGACGAAATCATAGGCATTTTCAAGAATTTTCAGATGTTTCTGTTCCTCAACAGCAATCTTTTGAAGGAGCGCTTTTGCCTCCCTGTCGTCTTCCTGTTCTGCCGCCTTGAGATAAAGATCGGCACTCTCCTGTTCGGCCTTCATGGCATAGCGATAGCCATCCAGATTTGATTTTAACAAATCACGGGAGGCCTGATCCGCCTGCATGTCGGCAAACAGGCTTCTGGCTCCCTCAAGGGCGGTACTGTCGCTCATGGCACCAACAGCCTTCTGATCTTTCAATTTACGAAAAATGTCGTAGTGCTTCTGTTCATCATGTGCCAGTTCAGTGAATATATTACGCAATCCTTCAGAGCTACATTCGGCCGCTAACTTTTCATAAAAGGCCTTACCGTCCAGTTCCATTTTCATTGCATAGTCCAAAATATTCATTTTCGACTCCTCATGATTCTGATGATATTCAAAACAGTTATGATAAACTGTAGCAATCTTATTTCATCTGTAAAGAGCGGAGAGTCGGGATTATGCCGGGAACAAAAAAAAGATGAGTGATAAGCAGAGAGAGCAACTGGTTCACCATGCGCCGGGAGCACAGCAACGCCAGGAAGGGTACCGGGACAGGCGCTGAAGCTCTTCCCTGGTTTGCGCACGTTGCACTCGTGAATTTGAAGGAAAAACATGCGGGAACTAACGGTTCACCACGTCGACCACAATCATGACAACAACCCACCTGATGGCAGCAACTGGGAACTTCTTTGCATCTACTGTCATGATCATGAACATACACGCGGTGTCCAGGACGACCGTCACGACCTTGACCCTGCTGAATCTCGTCAGGAAAGCAACCTGTCCCACTCCCCTTTTGCCGATCTGCTTAAGGGCTTAAAGAGGTAGTGTCAGAATCAATACCCCATCAATTTAAGGCCGCCAAAAACCATCTGCCAGCAGGCACAAACCAGAAACAGGCCCAAGCCTGCCAGAGCGCTGTAGAGCCATAATTTTTCCGCCTGTTCGATTTCCCGCTTCAGGCTGTTGTATATTTTCAATGGTTGGGCCAGCCCCGGGAGAAGACCGAACAGAGTCGCACAGAACAGACCTGCATAAAGAGGGTAACCCACATAGCCGTAATGATGCTGCAACATGTCGAACGGACAATGGTGGCTCGGCATCTGATAGACGTAAAGCGAAATAAAAGAGACAACGCCACCGAGGCTGACAAAGAAAAAAATGACCGAAACGACAAACAGCGCCATGCGTATGAGCGAGGAACGCATAAACAACGCCAACAATAAAAAAACAAGATAAAGCCCGGACATGGAAAAAAAGAGCGTCATCGCTTGACCTGCAGGCAACGCCGCCAGCTCGGCTGCAACACCTTCCCCCTCAGCGGTAAACAATGAACCACAACAGGAAGTGATCACTTCAGGCTGAAGCCCGGTGAAATAAAGCCATTGAGTATAGAGATCAAAAGCAACCAGGGGTGTCATCAACAGCAGGAGCAGGTATTTTTTTTTCACCAGAGGACTGTCTTCCGTTTTCTGGTCAAGACGGTTGAATACCACCCATATCGATGCACAGAAGAGCAGTCCCCCCTTGATAAGCAGAACCAGCCAACCGACCAGATTGGCATTCAAAGCCCCTGTTGCACACATGGCTCCGACAAAAAGCCGATGGATATCGTCAGCGGTAAAGACAAACAGGATGGCGGAAACAATTTGAGCGAACAGAGCATAATTCAACAATGAGGAGACAAGCCAGGTTTTACGCTCAAGCTGCAACTGTTCTTCAGAACTGCTATCCGGGTTCCAACGAATAAGAATTCTGATTCCATACCAGCACGCTCCCAGCATAATCACCACAATGATGACTGAACTACTGAGCAGTGCCAGGATTCCCGGATGAAGAATCACAGGGTCAGATCCTCAGCAATCAGGCCATGTTCCAAACTGATTCTGCGACTGATCAGTGTCGACTGGTAGACGAACGGATCATGGGTCGCAATGATGACCGTTTTCCCTTCTTCTTTTAAATCGCTGATAATATGGAGCAATTCATTGGACAAAGCCTGATCAAGATGGGCTGTCGGTTCATCGGCAATGATAATTTCAGGATCGGCAATCAGTGCCCGGGCGATTGCAACCCGCTGCTGCTCACCACCAGACAAGACCCTGACTTTCTTTCCCTTCATCCCGCTCAGGTTAAACTGCTCAAGCAGTTTTCAGCGCGTTGTTTAATCTGCTTCCAGGATTGGGGCGATGGGTAAAGCGGCAACATGATATTATCCAGAACATTCAGGTCACGAACCAGGTGGTATTGCTGAAACACGAAACCGAATGATTTTCTGCGAATTTGAGCCAGAAAATGCTCCGGCAACCCCGAGATAGTACGTTCTTTCAGCCGGATACGACCGGAGGTCGGTCTTGACATGCAGCCGAGCAGGCTCAGCAGTGTCGTCTTTCCGGACCCACTCGGCCCTGTCAGAGCGACAATCTCACCGGGATGAATGGCAAATGACAGGTCGGACAACGCTGTCATTTCATCAGGCTTGTGGCGATTATAAATTTTGCTCACAGAGTCTATGTGTAAAAGTTGTGTCATCATCAACCCCTTAAAACCTGCTCGGGATCTGTCACTGCCGTTTTCCAGGAAGGAAAAAGAGTGCAGGCCATATAGGGAACAATCGTCAGAAAACCCAATACAAACAGCTGATAAAGATCGACAACCGGTGTCAGCTGAAAGTCGGGATAGAGGACCGACCAGCCTTTCAGCAACGGCGATAACGCAGGGGCTGAAAAGACAAAAACGTGGACCCAGGCGGCAATCACTCCCACTAAGAAAGCCGTCAACGATATGATCAGCCCCTCCCACAACTTACTGGTCAGAACATCTGACGTCTCCCAGCCAAGAGCTTTAAGAACACCAATTTCATATTTTTCTTCGGCACTGATACCTGTCGCCTTGTCCCAGGCCCAGAATACAGAACGCAATCAGGGCAGAGATGGCAACAGCCAGCATCATTCCACTCCGCCAATTGAACAGCGATTCATAGGTGTGTAAAATTTCATCCCGGCTGATCGGCCGGGTATCGGCAAATTGGTACTTGATCTTCTTGGCAATGGTTTTAACTTCACGGTCATTAAAGACCTCAACGACAAGATCGGTCGCCATGTTGTCGTCAAAGGCAAAAAAATTACGGAGTTCCTGTTCAGTCAAAACCACAAGATCGTTCGTCAAAAGATTCGACTCACTGAGAAAAACACCTGTCACACGATATTCACGGGTAAATCCGGAACTGTTTTCCAGCGCGAGGATATCACCCTGTTGTGGTCCAAACGCGGTGACGATCCCCATGCCAACGGCACACTCATTCGGGTTATCCGGCAGGCGTCCCTCAAGCAGGTCGAGCGGTTCACGGTACCGGCCAATCCCGATCAAAGTCAGATTCGCCTTGATAAGGGAATCGTAATAGTAACCCCAGACACGCGGTGTCACCGATTTCACTCCAGGCAACCGCCTCACCGCATCAGCGTAACCGACAGGAATCAGATCATGGCGCCCCGCTATAACACGTTGGACGACAAGTTCAGGCGCACTTTCGAGAACGCCAACAGCCTCGCTTTTCAAGCCGTGAGTTAAAAACAGCACTGATCCAAGGATTGCAATGGTGAACGCATAGACGGCGATCAGCGAAAACTTTTATATTTTTTTCGCAACAGGGCCGAGAGCGTATATTCGAGAATTTTCAGATGTCGTAGCATATTAATTTGAATCCATGCGCTTGATAAACCTCACCCGGTCATTGAATCCGGGTAATGAGGGAGGGATAAGAGAACCTGTTGGAAAATGCTCGAAAGATCCTGGAAATCCTGAAAAGCGGAGAAAAGATCGGCTTGCGAGGGATGGCGAGTATAACGAGCTTCGCTGCACAGTGCCAGATCGGTCAGAGACAGTTGAGCCACCAGTTGTCGTTTGGCATTGAAATTGTCTGCCCCGCCACTGGCCCATAAAAGACACTTAAAACAGCAGTGAGGCCGATGATAAAAAATAAATAGAGGCAGCTTTGACCATCAGTCGACCGGCAGCAGTTCAGGGGTGATTTCGGCAAAAGGATAAATACCTGACCCGCCATGATCACGGCTGAAGATCTCAGCCTGCTCGCGACCGGCCACCGGAATCAGCTCCTTCCCCATCGGTCCATAAACATCACTACCGACAACAAAGAACGCATCTTTTGCAGGAACCAGACGGGTACTGTAATAATCGGTCACATAGATACCGGTTACATCCAGGGCTCGCTCTGTCCTATCGACATGTTTAAAATAGTAACGCAGCATGTCTTTACAACCATCAAAATACAGCTGCGGTTCGGTTTGAAATGTTATGGTTGCGATCCAATCAGGATAAGGGGCGACAAACATCCCACAGACCGGACAACGATCTTTCTTGCCCGGCATTTGAACATCAGCAGCCATCCCGACAGAGAAACTCATAAATACAATCGCAATAATCGGCACAATCCTTAGCAACATAGACATAGTGCCAACTCAGTTCATATCCATTTTTTTCTTTTTCATCGCTTTCATCTGACGCATGCGCTCCATATCCTTGGCCATGTCATCTCGACTGGCCTTTCTGGCATCATCAGCAGACGCCGTCTTTCCCCCGTGCTCGGCAATGAACCTCTGCGCACCATCAGATGATTCAAACGCCCATTTTGCCCTCATGGTCATCACTCCCTTCCGGTCACCACCGACAACCCAGACAGCATCATCCGCATTGAGCAGTTTATGAGTGTAATAATCAGCGACCATAACTGCGACCGGATTGTTACCGTCTGAATGCTTCAGCTCTTTTGTTGTGCAATGAAGGCTGCAGGTTCCAACCTGTTTTCCATCATCATATTCGACCAACATGCGGCTGTGAGCAAATTTTGTTCTATCCATTCCACAGTGCTTACATGCGACATAATCCTTCTGGTCTTTGAACTGAGCTGCAAAAACAGGAGAAATTGAAAGAATAAAAGCAAGGCAGATACCGGCAAAAATATACTTTTTCATAATACCTCCTCCAATGGTCAGATAAATTAAAACGTTAAAGTTAGTTATAACATGCGGAAATCAACACAACAAACGTGAGCGTTTTATTTTTATAAAAAACTTCTTGACCGACTTAGCGTTATTTTATTATATTTCGCAAATATAAAACTACGTTCTAAAGGAAATCGATATGGAACTGATTGTCAATCTTTATAAAGGGCTTGAAAAAAACCTGTTCAACACCCTGAGTCGTAAAGTGATCGGCAATATTGTATTCCTCTTTTTATTCCAATTGTTTCTTTTCGCAACCATCTACAGCGGCAACAGCAAGGTGGAAAACCTCATCACTCTTCAGAAAACGGTCACAGCAGGACCGATAATCGATGTCCTGAAGACCGCAAATCTGATCGCCTTGAGCCTTATTGTCCTGTCTCTTATCACCACAGTCTGTTCCATCATGTTTCTGCGTCATCTCATCGTCAGACCGATTCGTGACCTCAATCAACAACTCAGCCGAATGAACATGGGTGAAATGGACCTGACCAAGGAGCTGGAAGCCCACACTTACGATGAGTTTCATGATCTTGCTCAGAACTACAATAAATTCATAACCCGCCTCAGAGAAACCGTCCATAAACTGCGAGACATGGGAATCAATGTCGCAGTCGGGTCAGCAACCGTTGTCAATCAGATCAAAGAGGTCTCCGGAAAAGCTCACAATCAGGGGGAACTCTCAACCGTTGTGTTCAGCAACAGCCAGGTCGCGACAGCAACTCTCGGGACAATCACAGACAACACCCAGAAAATTTCAGCCTCCACATCAGAGAGCCTTAACTCGGCCAAAGAGGCCCTGGTTGAACTGCGATCGGTCAACAGCAGTATGGAAACCATGTTGTCGCAAATCAATCGCCATGATCAAACCATCAAAACAATGGGCGATAAATCCAGAGATATCCGTAAGATAATATCAACGATCCAGGGTATTTCGTTTCAGACCGGGCTTCTTTCGCTGAATGCTGCCGTTGAAGCAGCGCGCGCAGGTCAGGCAGGAAAAGGATTTTCTGTTGTTGCGGCCGAGGTCAAGAAGCTGTCAGAAGAGGCCAATAAAGCAAGCGATCAGATTGCGGTGCAGATTACAGATATGCTTAATGGCATTGACAGTGCCTATCGGAAGCAGAAGCAATAAACATTGCCGCCACTCGAACCATGAATGTTTCACACATGGCTTGCGACAACTATGAGGGATTGATCAGAAAATTCGATGACAACTACAACTTACTGACAGAAATAACTTCATCGGTAGAAGAAATATCTGCAGCCAATTCACAAACCCACGAAAAAGTGTCAAACATCTGTGAGCTCAGTCATATTGTGGTCGACAGAACACGTTCCTCAGAACGGGTCACCGTCGATCTGCAAACAACGAGCGAATCAATGCAACAGCTCGTGGCAAAATTCATCACCGGCGAAGGTGTGTTCGAACAGATTCTTGAGTTGGGCCGGGATTTCCGTAAAAAGCAGAAAAGATCATGTCAAAGTTGGTCCAGGAGGGGCTTGATGTGTTGATACCAACTATCAAATGATCCTCCAGACCGAGCCGAAAAAGTACACCACCAGCTATGATCAAACCTTTACCAGTCACATGCAACCACTCTATGATCAGGTTCTGAGCAAAATACCCTCAGGGATTTTTGCAATCTGTGTCGACGAAAACGGCTACGGTCCCACCCACAACAGTATCTTTTCCAAACCGTTGACAGGAGACCCGGAGGTTGATGTCTCATTCAGCCGTGACAAACGGATGTACAATGATCCCACCGGGTTGCGCAGTGCCAGAAACAGGGAGCAGTTTCTGCTTCAGACCTATATGCGCGATACCGGGGAGATATTAAGCGATCTGTCTCTCCCGATCCATGTTAACGGACGGCATTGGGGTGCTGTCAGACTGGGTTTTCGTCCCCAGGCTCTGCTGGTTTAAAGTTACTCCTGAGCAAATCATCCAGCCGGCATACTATCTTCAACGCTATCCTCATCCCCTTGAGCAGACGACGGCGGACAGTTAAGAAACGGCCTCCCCGGCCGGTTTTCAATCGTTATCATCAAAATCTGAATGGCCAGAGATCGAGACGTTCATCCGCTGAATAGTGGATTTGCATTTGCGACCTTTTCGTGAGAACATACCGTCGCCCCGTCGGCCGGGGCGCGTTCAAAGCTGTAGACACTGTTATTTTCAATAAATTCAAACCGGGCACGTCGGTTATAGTTTCAGGGTGAACTGTGAAATACCGGAGAGAGATTGATGGACTGCGCGCTGTCGCAGTTATTCCTGTCATTTTATTCCACGCGGGCTTCAAAACATTTGAAGGAGGGTTTGTTGGAGTTGATGTTTTTTTTGTCATCAGCGGGTATCTGATTACAACAATCATCCTCTCCGATATGGGCAACAACAAGTTTTCCATCATCACCTTCTATGAAAGACGGGCAAGGCGCATCATGCCTGCTCTTTTTTTCGTCATGTTATGTTGTGTCCCTTTCGCCTGGTTCTGGCTTCCGGCAAAACACTTGCAGGACTTCGGCCAGAGCCTTGCGGCCGTTTCGGCCTTTTCATCAAACATCCTGTTCTGGCTGGAAAGCGGTTACTTCGGCACCGCCTCAGAACTGAAACCGCTGCTGCACACCTGGAGCCTGGCGGTCGAAGAACAGTACTATGTCCTATTCCCCATGCTTCTGATGGTTCTGTGGAAGTTCCACAAACGAAAGATTTTTGCGACCCTGCTGGTGTTATGTGCGACGAGCCTGATATATGCAAACTGGGGAGCCTACCATTACCCTTCGTCAACATTTTTCCTACTCCCCTCGCGGGCATGGGAGTTGGCGATTGGTGCGCTCATCGCGTTTTATTTTTTATATAAAAAAGAACATGCGCAGCTCATTGCCAGGCATAAAAAAACAAGTGAGTTCTTCGGCTTCATCGGCATTCTACTGATCACCTATTCTATAGCGGCATTCAATCAATCGACACCGTTCCCAAGCGCATATGCACTGATACCAACAATTGGGACCGCGCTGGTCATAACTTTCTCCAACTCTGAAACAATTATAGGTCGTCTTCTCGGCATTAAACCATTGGTGGGGATCGGGTTAATAAGCTACAGCGCCTATCTGTGGCACCAGCCAATTTTTGTTTTTGCGCGACATAAGGGGCTGACGGAATCCAACACTTTCGTTCTGCTTATGCTGGCGGTGCTGTCAATAGCACTCGCCTGTTTCAGTTGGCGCTTTATAGAAATGCCGTTCAGAGATAAGAAAAGATCAGCAGAAAAGCCGTTTCAGCTTTACCATCGCAGGCTCCATAGCGTTCTCATCAATCGGTCTCGCTGGCCACTTCAGTGACGGCTTTATCAAGCTCAAAGCAAATGACCTGCAGAAGGCGATGCTTGCTTCAGCCATTTCCAGTCCCAAACGGGAAGAATGCCATACCAACGGAGTTGACTATCTAAAACCGCAAAATGCATGTGTCTATCACACGGACAATGTTAAATGGGCAACTTTCGGAGACAGTCATACCGTTGAACTGGCGTACGCTTTAGCTGATGAACTCAAAATTTACAATACAGGTTTACAGCACTTCTCATTCAGCGGATGCCCGCCGACTTACAACAATACAGGCCCGGACAATCCGTGCGCAAACTGGACCCGCGAAGCAATTGAGTACATCCAAAATGAGCAATCAATTGAAAATGTGGTCATATCCTATCGCATCAATATCTACCTGTCCGATGATCAGCGCGGGGTTTATCCCGAAGTCCCGGAGACAAAAGAGGACAGGATACGGGATGAGATCATTCAATCATACAAAGAAATAATCGATGCTTTTGTCAATTCAGGAAAAACGGTTTATCTGGTCATGCAGGCACCTGAACTCCCGCAAGAGGTTGAAAGCATAATTTTGCACATGACCGTAGCGATAAAGACGTCAAAGGAGTAACCCTTTCCTGGTGGAAAAAAGGAATGATTACTTTTCGTCTGAATTGTCCCGTTTCAACCGTGAGGCAATCCTCATTGATCCATCCGATTTTCTTTGCGATGCCACTGACTGCTATGCCGTTATTAATAGTGTCTCAATGTACTTTGATGATGACCACATGTCTTTAGCAGGAGCAAAGTTTGTGGCCAAAGAAATCATTAGCAAATCGCGACTCGAGGACAATGCGGAGAGTAAAAAAACAAGAAGCCGGCCGGTAAAAAAATTCAGGAAAGACAAAAAAAGTGCCAGCTTTCTCCAGCGCTTTCCATAAAGATCATAAACGTCAGAAGTCAGATGATGTCAATTTGAGCAGATCGATCATTCCACTCTATTGTCGCTGGCGGTTTACTCGAAATGTCATGGGTAACTCGATTTATTCCCTTCCATCCCATTGATGATCCGACCGGCGTAGCGCACAGAACACAGGAAACCTCCTGTTGCAGACATATATGCGCACCACTGGTGAAATTCTTAGCGATCTTTCCTGGTCGATTCACATCGAGGAGCGGCATTGGGGAACAGTCAAACCAGGAATCAATCCGCGAGTCCTGCTTGATTAACCACAATCAAAAAAGACCGCCTGAATTATCAGACGGTCTTTTTTGATCGATAAAGCTCGATCTTGTCTTCTACTCTACGCTATTCAAAAGAGATGTCCAGGACCACTGTGTCACCAGAGACAACCTCAACGTCCTCTTTGATGAGAGTCTCTTTCCCAAGGGTTGTTGCAACCACTTGGTAAGTTATTCCCGGGGCCAAATCCACCGAATATTGACCGCCGTCAGCAATTTCAACAGTCTTCACAATCACCATCTGATTGTCACCACTACAGTCCATCAACTGTCGAAACTCAATAGTGGCAGACTGATCATCAACAGCATTTGCTATGCTGACGAGCCCAGTAAGGTTACCGGAGGGGGCTGTTTCTTCAAGTAAAGACAGGTTGAAATCAACGGTTTTCAACTCTTCTGCTGCTAAATCTATTGCCGCACAAACCGGCAAATAACCCGTTTTGGTCGCTACCAAATTATAGTCATCTGGTTCCAGAAAAAGAGCGTATTCTCCCGTTTCATTCGTCAAGGTGCCTGCCTGAAGAACGACCTGATCTTTAATATCTGCTTCTTCTGATTCCGTCGTTTGGGCTGTTACAAAAACTTGCCCAAGGGGGATTGAGTCAGCCCCCGTGACGATTCCATCAACAATCGCATAGTCAGTTGTTGTGAGAACTTTGATGGTCGGTTTAAGTAGATACTGACCGCTTGAACCCGCTTTGACAACTGAGCGCAAAGCATCAAAATCAAGGATAAGTTCAGTTGTCTGGTCATCATTGATATCGAAGCCATTGACAATTTTCAAGCCAGTTTGAGAACCACTGGGGACCTTCAACTCATGGGAGATATCGTCTTGATCTATGATGTAATTGGCGTAGTCATGCTTTTGGTCGAAAATGTTTAGACCCTCATCCGGAATCTCACCAATAATCAAACGCATCTGGGTATACTGGCCGCTGTCCAACAAACCTTCACCAAGACCTTCGACCACACCATTGACCAATTCCAGGAGATTGTAGGTTTTCCCCGGGGTTGCCACAGTTTTCCAGCTATCATTATCCTCAAGATGCACGTCAACACGATCAATAGTGACGTAAACAGCTTGATACTCTTCCGAGGAACTATCAGTCAGGGACGTCGAAAGTGTTCCCTGCCCATCATCCGAACTGTCACCATCACCACAAGAACTCAGAACCATCACAGCAATGATGCATACTAAAAAGTACATAATCCTCTTAACATTTTCTTCATAATTTACCCCTTCTCTCCACTACAACAAGAAAACTAAATTTACTTCTGTTCGCCAATATTATTCTATCGCCCGTTCATCATTTTACAAGACAAATGGCCACCCTGCAAACCGGCAAAAGCAGATTTTCAGTAGATGGCCATTCTCTGTAAGGGTTTCCCCCGCGAACTCATTTGTTTTGCTTTGTTCTAGTCATCACTCCCACTCAATTGTCGCAGGTGGTTTACTGGAGATATCATAAGTCACACGGTTGATACCTTTGACTTCATTGATGATCCTGCCACTGATCCGGGCAAGGTCGGCATAAGGCATCGGATACCACCCTGCGGTCATGAAATCCTTGGTCTCAACGGCACGCAGAGCAACGACATACTCGTAGGTACGGCCATCGCCCATGACACCGACAGATTTCACGGGTAAAAAGACCGCGAAGGCCTGACTGATTTTGTGATAATGGCCGCTCTCATACAGTTCTTCAATGTAGATAGCATCAGCACGTCTGAGAATCTCGCAATACTCTTCCTTGACTTCGCCGAGAATCCGCACACCCAGCCCCGGCCCCGGGAAAGGATGACGCCAGACCATCTGGTGAGGAAGACCAAGCTCCTCGCCGATGGCGCGCACTTCATCTTTGAACAGCTCTCTCAGCGGCTCCAGCAGCTCAAGCTTCATATAGTCGGGCAAACCGCCAACGTTGTGATGGCTCTTGATGTTATGCGCCTTGCCGGTTTTTGCACCAGCCGATTCGATCACATCAGGATAGATGGTCCCCTGGGCCAACCACTTGGCATTTTTGATCTTATTTGATTCCTCCTCAAAGATATCAACGAAGAGGTTGCCGATGATCTTGCGTTTTTTCTCCGGGTCACTGACCCCGGCCAGGCCGTCGTAAAACGCTGCTGAGCGTTGACGCGGGTCACCTTGACCCCCATATTGCTGGCAAAGGTCGCCATGACCTGATCCCCCTCGTTAAGGCGGAGCAGGCCGTTGTCAACAAACACACAGTGGAGCTGATCGCCGATGGCACGATGGATCAGTGCGGCGGCTACAGAGGAATCGACCCCTCCCGAAAGCCCCAGAATCACTTGATCAGTGCCGACCTGCTCGCGAATCCGCACAACGGCATCCTCAATAATCTGGCCAGGGGTCCACAGACCTTCACAGCCACAGATATTGCGGACAAAGGTATTCAGGAGAATATCACCCTGAGGAGTGTGGTTGACCTCGGGGTGAAATTGAACGCCATACAGCTTCTTTTCGACATTCTGGATTACACAGACAGGAGCATTCTCCGTTCTGGCCACAACATTGAACCCCTCCGGCATCGTCTCGACGTGGTCGCCGTGACTCATCCAGACGTTGGCTTTCTGCTCAGCAAAAAAACCATCAAACAGAGGACCGGGCTGCCCCAGGCTCGACACCTCTGCATGACCATACTCGCGCTTTCCCGCCGGGATAACCGACCCGCCAAAATGAAGGCTCATCAGCTGCATGCCGTAGCAGATGCCCAGAACAGGAATTCCCAGCTCAAACAACTCCCCGGTAATCGCCGGCGCTCCTTCTTCATAGACCGACTTCGGCCCCCCGGAAAGAATGATGCCTGATGGTTGGAACGCCTTGATTTCCTCCAGCTCCATGTCAAAGGGATGCAGTTCACAATAGACATGGCTTTCACGAACCCGACGAGCAATCAGTTGGGTATATTGTGAGCCAAAATCGAGAATCAGAATTTTTCACTGTGAATATCGGTCATGATCAGCCATTCCGTTCCATGCGATAGTTAGGAGCTTCCTGGGTGATGGTGACATCGTGAACATGTGATTCACGTAAGCCCGCGTTGGTGATGCGAACAAATTCACCCTTTTCCTGCAGTTCCTGGATGGAAGCACATCCGGTGTACCCCATGCCTGAGCGCAGACCACCGATCAACTGGTGGATATTGTCGGATAACGGTCCACGGTAGGGCACACGGCCCTCAATACCTTCGGGCACCAGTTTGACATCCTGCTCGTCACCCTGGAAATAGCGGTCTTTACTCCCCTGCTTCATCGCTCCGAGGCTTCCCATACCACGATAGGACTTGTAGGTTCGACCTTGAAAAAGAATCGTATCTCCAGGAGATTCCTCAGTTCCTGCGAACAGAGAACCGATCATGACGATATCGGCGCCGGCAGCTATCGCCTTGGGTAGATCACCGGAGTGCTTGATGCCACCATCGGCAATCAGTGGGATTCCAGCAGCGCGGGTCACCTTTGCAACCCTCTGAATGGCAGTCACCTGCGGCATTCCGACACCGGCAACAATACGGGTGGTGCAGATCGAACCAGGTCCGATGCCTACCTTGACCGCATCGACACCGACATCGATCAAAGCTTGTGCAGCGGCAGCGGTGGCAATATTGCCAGCCATCAGCTGAACTTCAGGATAGGTTTTACGCAACTGAGCGATGGTGTCGATAACGCCCTGACTATGACCGTGAGCAGTATCGACAACAAGCAGGTCGACTCCAGCCCCAACCAATGCGGCGGCCCGTTCATCAAGATCGGCGCCGACACCGACAGCAGCGCCGACACGCAAGCGACCGAGCTCATCCTTACAGGCATCGGGATATTTTCTGACTTTTTCAATATCCTTGATGGTGATCAATCCTTTCAGGAAATAATCATCATCAACAACCAGAAGCTTTTCAATCCGGTGTTCATGCAAGTGAAACTTAGCTTCCTCCAGAGTCGTTCCCGGCGGCACGGTAACCAGATTTTCCTTGGTCATCACATTGGAGATCGGTTGATCAAGGTTGGTTTCGAAGCGCAGATCACGATTGGTCATGATTCCGACCAGCTTGCGATTTTTAGTAATCGGCACACCTGAAATACGGTACTTCTTCATCACCGCCAGAGCTTCAGCGATCTTCTGATCAGGTTCCATGGTAATCGGATCGACAATCATCCCACTTTCCGATTTCTTAACCTGATCAACTTCAGTCGCCTGAGCTTCAGGAGTCATATTTTTATGGATTATCCCGATCCCCCCTTCACGCGCCATGCTGATGGCGGTACGCGATTCGGTTACGGTATCCATCGCCGCTGACAACAGAGGGATATTCAACCTGATTTTCTTTGTTAACTGGGTCCTCAGATCAACTTCTTTCGGCAGCACCTGTGAATGTGCGGGGACGAGAAGGACATCATCAAAAGTTAAGCCAACAGGGACTTCCGTATCTTGCATTACACGCTCCTTTTATTCAGCGGAAAATATTTAACCGCTGAATCTATTGAAAATAATCTGGTAAGTCAATGAATAACGGCGCTTTTCTGATAAGAAAAACGCCGTTGAGTTCAACTGTTATTTGCCTTGCAGCAGATAGGCTTCAATGAACCCGTCGAGATCGCCGTCCAGAACGGCATCGGTATTGCCGCTTTCGTGGCTGGTCCGGTGATCCTTCACCATCCGGTAGGGATGCAGAACGTACGAGCGGATCTGACTGCCCCAACCGATCTCTTTTTTCTCTTCGGAGAAGGCCGCTGCCTCTTCCTCTTTTTTCCGGATTTCCAGCTCATACAGGCGAGCCTTCAGTTGTTTCAGCGCGGTAGCCTTGTTGCTATGCTGTGAACGTTGGTTCTGACAGGCGACCACTATCCCGGTCGGAATATGAGTAATCCTGATTGCGGAATCGGTTTTGTTGATATGCTGCCCACCGGCACCACTGGCCCGGAAGGTATCAACCTTGATATCTTTATCTTCAACCTCAATCTCAATCGAATCGTCAAGTTCGGGAAAGACAAAAACCGAACAAAAAGAGGTGTGCCGACGCGAGTTGGCATCAAAAGGTGAAATACGGACCAGACGATGAATACCGCTCTCCGACTTGAGGTAGCCATAGGCATAATCGCCGGTCACGGTAAAGGTTGCGCTCTTCAGACCGGCATCATCACCCGGCTGATATTCGGTAAATTCGACCTTGAAGCCTTTACGCTCGCAGTAACGGGTATACATACGCAGTACGATATCGGCCCAATCCTGAGCTTCGGTCCCGCCTGCTCCTGCGTTGATGCTGACGGTCGCATGACTGACATCATGGTCACCCGACAACATGCGGGCAATTCCATCTGGGCAATCTGCTGCTGCAGTTCGGGCAACATGCCGTTGACTTCAGCCAGAGTCTCTTCGTCCTCGCCTTCTTCGCCCAGTTCAATCAGGACCTGAAGATCTTCCAGCTGCTGCCTGGCTCCGTTACAATCTTCCACGATTTCTGCAGTCGTGTCCGCTCCTTCAGAAGCTCCTGAGCCTGCTCACCCTGATTCCAGAATTCAGGCCGGGCAATCTCCGCTTCAAGCTCCGCGACCCGCTCTTCCTTGGCAGAAACGTCAAAGATACCTCCATAATTCCTGAAGTTTTTCCTGCAGATCTTTAACGCTTTTCTTTTGGTTCACGGAACATGCTGTTCTCCTTCTATATAACCGGACTCAATGAATGGACCGCTGCCCAGCCACTGACCCAGATTCAAAACTATACGCCGACCTTCAGGTCTGACTGTACTCCTGGCTGCAAATAAAAAAACAGGGCCCACCCGCATTAAGCGGATGGGCACCGTTTGGTAGCTGGAGAGTATAACTGAAATCGCTCTCAAATGACAGCTTTCTTATTTGGGTGTGAATACCGATTCCGAATGACATCGGCAACAGACAGGCCTATTGATTATGTCTCCCGATTTCCATTGACCGGATCGAGGATGTTCATATCATCCAGCGTCATTAATCAGCCGTACGGCTCTTTGCGCCGGCTGAATTCGTCTGCAGGCCCCTTCATTCGTGAAAAAGATCAGCGTCAAACCCCATTGCCTTTGCGCGTTCCTTCCATTGCTTCCGCGCCAGAGAACGCATATCTTCCACATCGTCTGTTTCATCCATAATTTCCATGCCCATAAGTGTTTCGATAACATCCTCCAGAGTGACCAGTCCATCGGTCCCTCCATGCTCATCGACAACTATGGCAATATGCTGGCGCTCCTTTAGAAACTGCTCCAACAGAGATATCAGCGAAATCGACTCCGGAACAGCAAGTATTTTACGCTTCAATGCTTTCAGCTTTTTATCGCTTTGCTTTTGAGCGGCGTTGATCAGGACATCCTCTTTAAGGACAAAACCGCTTATATCGTCAATATGCATGGTGTAGAGCGGTATGCGTGAAAACGGGGATTGAGTTACTTGTTCCAACGAGTCGATAACGTTCATATCCTCGGGTAACGCGAAAACAACAGCGCGTGGAGTCATAATATCGCCCACTCTTAACGATTCGAACTGGAATATATTTCGGATAATCGTTGATTCCTCATCGCGAATATGCCCCGTTTCCGCGCCCATATGAGCCATGGCGATAAATTCATCCCTGCTGAAAACGTGAATATCCTTCCCACGCGAAATAAATTTCGTAAGTTTTTCAGAAATCCACACGATTGGATAAAGGACCAAAATCAGAGCGTTTACAAAGTACGAAGTTATCCCTGCAAGTTTTGACCAGTAGACGGCACCCAGAGTTTTAGGCACGATTTCAGAGAAAAAAAGGATCAAAAGTGTCATGACGGCCGAAAACAGACCAAACCATGCACTTCCAAATACGGCTGTCGCTTTGGAACCGGCGCCGATGGCTCCAACCGTATGTGCAATAGTATTGAGCGTCAAAATGGCCGCGAGAGATCGATCCACATTATCCTGTCGCAGATGTTTCAACATCGCCGCATAATTAGGCCGTCTCTCTTTCTGCCCTTCGATATATGAAGGAGTAATGCTTAAGAGCACCGATTCCGCCACCGAACAGAGAAATGAAAACATTAACGCCAAGAGCACGTAAATGATTAAAAGCAGAGCATCAGTGCTCATATCTTTAAAACCTCCTTCGCGATAGCCTTGTCTGCCAACGGCATGATAGCGCAATAAAGACGTTAACCGCTCTTTGAAAAAAGAAGAGCACCTGCAGTCCCTTCTGAGGCTCTCACCACTCAAAAAGAGGTCCGCTAGGTGCTCCCGGAAGAAACGTGTCCTCCTGAAGCGATTTTTGCCTTAAATGGGCAGGCCGTCAACCGTCTCTTTGACTCTTGCTGCAAGGCTCTGATCGCCGGCTTAAAAGTCAATTTGCAGCGCCATACAAAGCATTGCCGATCCGGTTGATTTTCAAGCCATGGCCCATAGTTGTCATATTGCCGCAACCAGCATGGTGTCGGCAAGGGGTGGCGGTCGGGGAGTTGATCAGTATGACAGCCCCCGATCTCTGTAATTTTTAACACTGCAAAATAATCAAGGTCGCGGGGTTGCCTCCCCGGCTCGTCGCCATACTCTTTTATCGCGCCATAAAAGAGTCTTCAGAAAAGGCGCCCGAACTCCTTGCCGGTCATGCCTATGACAAAGGCTGCTCGCCACCAAGCTCCGCATACCGATAACAGCTGGTCACATGGTCATTCACCATGCCGATCGACTGCATGTAGGCATAACAGATGGTCGGCCCGACAAAGCGGCAACCGAGCTTTTTCAAATCTTTGCTGAGTTGCGCTGACAGCTCCGTTTCCGCCGGAACCTGATCCATGCCGGTCCAACGGTTCTGGATCGGTTCACCATCGACATAGCGCCACAGAAAGGCATCGAGCGAACCGTACTCCTGCCTGATTTTGAGTACGGCTCTGGCATTTTGAACCGCGGCGTTAATTTTGAGCTTATTGCGTACAATCCCGGTATCGCCCAGCAACCGATCGATGTCACTCTGCTGATATTGGGCGATCTTTTCAGCGTCGAAATGGTCGAAAGCGCGACGGTAATTATCGCGCTTTTTCAGGATGGTGATCCAGCTCAAACCGGCCTGAGCTCCTTCGAGAATCAGCATCTCAAACAGACGTCGTTCGTCATGCAGGGGAACGCCCCACTCCTTGTCGTGATAGTCGATGTAAAGCGGATCGTTCCCGCACCAGCTACAGCGTTTTTTTGAAGTCATCATTCAATTTAAACTCACTCGGTAAATAGCGCCGCGCTTACCTTCCGGCGCTGTTTTCTTCTTGAACCCTTCTTCTCGTCGTACCCCTGGAGGTCGTAGTAATCATCACTCCCTCTCCAGGACCAGTTTCTATCAGTAGCATGAGCATTAAAATAGAAAATAGCATTCCCCGTTTTAGCGACATAGGCATCGTCTCCGGGTGGGGAAGGGTGTCTATTTTCAGTTATAAAACAGGGCTGGACATTGTCGACTGTCCAGCCCTGTTTTTATCAGTGGTTTAAGTGTAAATCATACCACCAATTTATTCCAGCGGACGGCGAATGTAGATTTCACGAGCCAGAGTGTCATCGACCGCAAATTGGGAGTGTCCGACCTTAAAATATAGCTGGGAAATTTCTGCACCAGATCCAATTGGCTACCGGGCAGAACGCCCATACTCATCAATTTTGCATCTTTTTATCATCGCCGACACTTAAGTAAGCGATTTCACCATTTTCAGACGGCTTCAGTTCGGTCAAAGGCACGATCCCAGGCTCCCCTTGTTGACGTGCCTTGATGCAACAGTCCCCGGGAGGAATCGGATTGCCATGCGGACAGGTGGTTGGATGATTGAGCAGAGTGCAGAGCTTGGTATCGACCCCCTGCCTGAGCAGGTGTTCGAAAACACACGCCTGTTCATTGCCCTCTTCGCCTTCAATCCCAAGGATATCCATGGTCAGACGCTCGGCCAGGCGGTGGCGGCGAACCGACATTCTCGCTTCGGCCCTGCCCTCTTTGCGCAAATGAACGCGATCATCGCGAACTTCAACGTAAGCACGCTGAATGAGTTCAAGCAGTTCTTCTGCTTCCGGCACGATCCCAAGAGATTCCATCAGGCAGCCAACATTATCGCCCTCTACGGTCATAACCCACAGGGATTCAAGAATTTCTTCCGCTTTTTCCGAAAGTTGCTCCATGTTATTTTACCCTTCTCTTTTTTCAGCAGTCGACTCAAAAACTTGCCGGGGGCGGGATTCGCATAACCGCAATAGGGGCAATGGATTTTTCGGCAGCCGCCGGGGCAGGCTCCGCAGGATTTTTCTCCTTCGGCGACACCAACATTCTCGAGGATTTCCTTATGGCAAAACCGCAATTCATGCCAGCAATCCTGTCACGACCAGAACCTTGTTCAGCAGCCAACCGGATGTGAAAGCAGTAAAGGTGACAAAGGCAAAAATCGCCAACGCGGTTTTCATGCCACGCTCTTTCATCATTATCAGAAACTGAGCAACACAGGGAACAAACAGGGTCAACGTCACGGCGGCAACAGTCAACTGTGTCGCATTCATGACCCCGGACGTCTGTAGATCATAGAGTCCGGCAGCACCAAAATCACGCCGGAAAAAACCGAACACAAAAGCGGTCGTCACTTCGACCGGCAAGCCCAAAGCCTCAACAGCCGGAGATAACGTATCGACCACCGTGTTCAGCGTTCCCGTCATTTTTCCAGCCCAGAGAATGACCGAAGCAACGAGAAACAAAGGTAAAATTTCGATAAAATAGCTCTGCATCCGACTCACCGTCTTGACCGCAACATTTCTGAACTGAGGCAAGCGGAGTGGAGGTATTTCCATATAAAATACCGGGCTTTCACCGGGAAGCAAGCGAGCAGTTAAAAAACCGATAAATAGAAACACCATCAGTAAAAAAACGGTCCAGACCAGAAGCGCATTCGGCGCAGCTGAAAGCAGTCCGATGATGACCCCAAGCTGGGCACTGCAGGGAATCGCCAGTGCCAGCAGCATGGTGGCAATGACCCGCTCACGTTTAGTCTCAAGGGTTCGCGTCACCAGAGTAGCCATGGTATCACAACCGAAGCCGAGCACGATCGGGATGACGGCGCGACCGGACAGACCGATATGTTTAAACAACCGATCCACCAGCAAAGCCAGACGGGGGAAATAACCGCTGTCTTCCAGCATGGAAAAAACCAGGAAAAAGGCACCGACAATCGGCAGCACCAAGGCCACCGCATAACGGACCCCAAGGGTCCAGACGCCATACTCTCCGACGGTCAGTTCATAAAGCCATTCAGCGGTAAAATGCTGCTGCGCAAAGGCAATAACGGGAGGATTGATATAGTTTTCAAAAATATTGCCTTCGAGAAAATCGACCAGCGTTCCAGCGCCGAATCCACCGACAAACTTATACAGGCCAAAGTAAACAACAATCAGCAGAAGCGGAGCTCCCGTCCAGGGATTCATCATCAGCTTGGACAGTTTTTCACTTAAGGGTTCACCATCTTTCACAAGCTGCGTAACCACACCTTCCAGAATCGATTTGCAGACTTTACGCCGCTCCAGACTGATCTGCAGATGCAGATCCGCCCGCCGCCTGAAAGTTATTTCACGAAGACTGTCCGCCAACAAACGATAATCCTCATCGGTCTCCTTCGCACAAACCAGCTGTTCGATATCATCATCCTTCTGCATCAGCAGAATACTGGTGGCCCGGCGGCTGAGACGGTAATCCCCCTTGATCAGTCTGACCAGCCGGAGGATGTCCTCTTCAAGGTCGACCGCATAGGAAAAGGGCTTGTGCGGCACCATGGCGTAAGAGGCAATTGCCTGACGCAGCTCTTCCAATCCTGCTTTACGTCGCATGACGGCACCGATCACCGGAACGCCAAGATGCTGTTGCAGCAGGTTGAGATCGAGCTTCATCCCCAGTCGTTCAGCTTCGTCAAGAATATTGACGACCAGAATCACAGGCAGACCTGCTTCGATCAACTGCAGCGTCATCGGCAGCATCCGCTCGATATTTCGCGCATCGATCACATGAACGACGGCATGAGGATCTTCGTTCAGCAGAATCTGACGGGCAACCCGTTCTTCATCTGTGATCGGCATCATCGAATACATGCCTGGAGTGTCAAGGATCTCATAACGGCAGTCATTGATGACTGAATGACCACGAGAAACTTCGACAGAGGTGCCGGGGTAATTGGAAACGGTTGTGTAAGCGCCGGTCAAAGCATTAAAGAGAACACTTTTGCCGACATTCGGGTTGCCGACGAGAACAACCTTGGGTGAAGATACTGTCTGTTCTGACATAAACGGGATGATTCCTGATAAAATATCTCTGGCTGCGCTGCAGCTATTTTTTTACAGAACAATCAGAGCACAAACCATAGAGTTCGTGACGATGACTGTTGATGGAAAAACCGTGCTCGGAGGCTATTTCTTCCTGCAGGGTTTCAATGCGCGGCTCGGTAAATTCGGTCACCTTCCCACAGCTGGTGCAGACCAGATGATCATGGTGCTGACCGTCATGCAGAGGTTCGTAGCGCATCTGGCCATCACCAAAGTTCAGCTCACTGGCGATGCCACATTCGGCGAACAGCTTCAGCGTACGGTGAACAGTCGCATAGCCAATGCGAGGATGATCTTTGCGGAGAAGAAGGTAGAGTTCCTCGGTTGAATAATGCGAATCCGATTCGAGAAAAGCATCAAGAATCGTTATTCTCTGGTTGGTATTTTTCAATCCCTTGGTTTGCAGGTATTGTCTGAAAATAGCAGCATGATCCATATTGCAGTCCTCGGCGAAATTGAAATTGACTATCAGAAGCTAATGGATGGCGCACGAAAGATCAAGTTAAAAACAGGAGCCAGCCATACAAGTGTCCGCTCAGCCAAAATTTGTTGGAAAAACCTGGTATAAAAAGCCTGCGATTCGGGTGAACATATCAAAAAACAGCAGCACACCGGCAACCATCAGCAGCACACCGGTGATAATTTCGACAATTCGGATATGCTTTTAAAACGATTGAAAAAACCGAGAAAAGCATGAAACATGAGACCAGAAATCAAAAAAGGTAGACCCAGCCCGGCCGAATAACTGGTCAACAACAGAATCCCTTTACCGACTCCGCCGGAGCTTCCGGCGGCAATAGCCAGGATAGCCCCAAGAATCGGACCGATACAGGGTGTCCAACCCGCAGCAAAAGCGACCCCGACCAGAAAAGTGCCGACCAGACCGGTCGGTTTGTTGCGCAGCTGAATCCGCTTTTCGCCAAGCAACATACCGAAGTGTAGAATTCCGCTCAAGTGAACACCAAACAGAAAGATCAACACCCCGCCGACTTTCTGCAGGACCCCGAGCCCATCACGAAGATAGGTTTGAAAAGAAGCCGATGCCAGACCGGCAAGACCGCCCAGGGTAATAAAAACAGCTGAGAATCCTGCGATGAACAGCAAGGAATGCAACAGGACTGTCATTCGAATCTGGACACCGGCATCTGCGGACTTCAGGTCGCCGAATGAAACTCCGGAGATATAGGTCAGATATGAAGGGATCAGCGGCAGGACGCAGGGGGAAAAATAGGATAACACCCCGGCGGTAAATGCAATCCAGATTGTAACGTCGGTTCCGACATCCATAATATTAACCGTTAACCAGGAAATCTATTTTTTGAACGTCGGCCCCTTCAGCCAATCACGTGCTCCGATGATTTTTCGACAACAATCCCATTACGATCGATGATAAAGCTTTCCGGAAAACGGAAGACACCATAACTGTTTTGAACGGCCTGACTGCCGTCGAGCAGAATCGGAAAGCTGTACGGTGTCTTCTTAAGAAAATCAGTAACAACCTCCTTCCCGTTTGCTTCAACATTGACAGCCAGCATCACCAACCCCTTGTTCTCAAAGTCACGATGCAGCTGTTCCATTGACGGCATCTCTTCACGGCAGGGCGGACACCAGGTTGCCCAAAAGTTCAGAATCACAACCTTGCCGCGGAACTGAGACAGACTAACCGCCTGCCCCTCCATGTCGGTGAGGGTAAAATCCGGCGCATGCTTACCGATCAAACCGGTTGGTGCGGCAGCGGCCTGCGGCTGCGGGGGTGATTGCTCACACGCGACCAGAGCGAAAAGTAAGGTAACCACAGACAAAATCAGAGGCGCTGTTCTAATCCATTTCATAACACGATCCTTTATTCTCAATCAGGGCAACTCAACAAGGTAAGCGTAATTATTCCTGATGACGGTAAATGTAAGAGGTTTTCGTCCCAGGTGGGCCTCAATCACTTGCTTATAAGCCGCCAGATTTTCAACTTTAACTCCTGCGACCTTGGCAATCATGTCCCTCTCTGAAGACCGACAGCGGCCGCGGCTGAATTTTCGGCGATCGACTCGACAAACAGTCCCTGCCTTCGCTCCGTCAGATCAAACCGAAAACGTCACGAGTATAGGTCATTTCATAACCATCAGGCAAGCGACTGAGCTTGATCTGTTGCTGCAATCTTTCGCGTCCGCGTAGCAGTTCCAGCACCAATGTGTCATCCGGGGTATATGTCTGCATCAGGGAAAGATACTGCTCGGCATCGGCCACCGGAACACCATCGACTGAGAGGATGACATCGGCCACCTGAAGCCCTGCCTTTTCAGCTGGAGACGAATCAACCACCTCTTCCACCAGAACACCACTTTCTCCAAACGAGCGAACAAAGCTGCTGCTGACACCACCAATATCGATCCCCATAAAGCCATGTCTCACGCGGCCGTAAGTCACCAGATCATTCAGAATCCGTTTGCTGTATCGATCGGAATTGAAAACCCTATTCCCTGCGCCTGACGGGCAATTGCGGTATTGATACCGACGAGTTCGCCATTCACATTGATGAGAGGGCCGCCGGAATTCCCTGGGTTGATCAGAGCATCGGTCTGGATAAAAACCGAAGAGAAATGGTTCCCGAGGTTTACCCGCCTCTTGACTGAACTGACGATACCCGTTGTGATCGAATGTCCCAACCCGAGGGGGTTACCGATGGCGATGACAGTTTCACCCAACATCAGGTCATTCGAACGGGCGGGCGGCAGGTAGGGATACTCTCCTTTTCAATGATTTCAAGAACCGCCAGATCAATGGCGGAGTCACTTCCGACCAGCCGTGCTTCCAGCTCCCGAGCGCCATCAGAAAGAGCGACAAAGATCTTGGACGCCTTATCAACAACATGAGCATTGGTTAAAATGCGTCCATCTCCATCAATAATGACACCGGAACCAAGAGACTGGGTCTTGTAACTGCGCGATGGCATCATATCACGGAAAAACTGATCGAACATCGAATCACCGAAACCGAAAAATCACTGCTTCGACGCTGAACGATCTGTTCAGTACGGATATTGACAACGGCACTGCGGGCTTTTGCCACAGCGTCAACAATGACCGACCTGCGCTCTGCGGAAAATCCAGCCCCTGGCAGGCAGAGCGAAAACAGACGAGGAAAGAAACGACACGTAACAACATCACTAAAGTCCTATGGCGCCTGAATATTATATTTTCCAGGCGGTAAAGCAGAGTGTGGCGTGGAATCTGGAGGAAAGCTGCAGCTTTGCTCTTGTTCCCATTACAGCGATTGAGTGCTTCGATAACGGCATCCTGCTCCAGCTGTTCCAACGAATACCCCTCTTCCGGCAGATTAAGAACCCCACCCGCCCTGCTGGCCGGACGGCGCATCCGTGCCGGCAGCTCAGTAATATCCAGCAGATCACTGCTACGCAGGATCAACATCTGTTCGACAACATTTTCCAACTCCCGAACATTCCCGGGCCAATCGTAATTCTGCAGACAATCAATCAGCTGTTTGGACAACTTCACCTGGGCTCCATGTGACTGTTTCTGCAGACAGAACTGCAGCAGTTGCGGAATATCCTCGCGCCTCTCTCTTAATGGGGGAATTTCGATCGGAACGACTGCGAGACGATAGTAGAGGTCTTCGCGAAAGCCGCCGTCAAGCATGGCCTGTTCAAGGTCGCGGTTGGTTGCTGCGATCACCCGGACATTCACCGTTTCAGTGACTCCGCCGACCGGTTCTATCTGCTGTTCCTGAAGCGCCCGCAGCAGTTTAGGCTGCAGCTCAACGGGCAATTCACCAATCTCGTCAAGAAAGAGCGTGCCTCCGTCTGCGAGTGAAAATTTCCCTTTGCGATCACTGACGGCACCGGTGAAAGATCCCTTGATATGGCCGAACAGCTCACTTTCAATCAAATCTTTGGGGATAGCTGCGCAGTTAACGGCGATAAACGGTTCCTTGCTGCGGGCGGAGCCATGATGCAACGCTTTGGCGATCACCTCTTTTCCGGTCCCACTTTCGCCACTGATCAGAACGGAGGCCTCGCTCGCCGCAACCTTTCTGACCCGGTCCATCAGAACTTTCATTCTGGGTGCATCGGCAATGATCTGAGAAGATCTATCGTTACCGGAGAGCTCCTCTTTCAACTGCAGGTTTTCCTGGCGCAATTTTTTAACTTCAAAGGCTTTGGCGACAGTCATGATCAACTGATCCCGACCGAACGGTTTGGCCAGATAATCGTAAGCTCCAACCTTCATCGCCTCAACAGCCTGTTCAACAGTACTGAAAGCGGTCACGATGATTACAAGAGTTCGCGGTTCTATTTCGAGCAGCTGTTCCAACACCTCGTAGCCGCTCATCCCCGGCATCTGAACATCGGTAATAACCATTTCGGGACGATGTCGCCTGAACAGCGCCAGGCCATCTTCTCCATCCCCTGCGGTTAAAACATCATAACCCGCTTCACCCAGGTTAAACTCCATGACACGGCGTAATGAAACGTCGTCGTCAATGACAAGAATCTTTCGAGCCATTATCATCTCCATCGTTACAAGGCTGATCTGCCGGTTTGAGGGTCAGTAGAAATTCTGCCCCTCCCTCCGGTCGATTCCGTACTTCGATCCGGCCACAATGGCTTTGGACGATACGATATGTAATCGCCAGGCCAAGGCCGGTGCCGCTGTTTTGGTCGTAAAAAAGGATTGAAAACCTTATCCAGATCGTCTTCAGGAATCCCCGGTCCACTATCTTTAAAATGGATCAGGACATGACCGCAATCCGTCACCTGAGTTTCGATCCACAGATCACCTCCCTGGTCCATCGCCTGCAGAGCGTTCAGAATGAGATTGAGAAAGACCTGTTTAAACTGGTTTTCATCACCGATAACAGAAGGAAGCTTCTGTTCCTGCCAGTGAATCCGAACCCGATTTTTTTTCGCTTGCTGACGACAGAACTGCAATATGTCCTTGAGGACGATACTGATCTGACAAGATTTTTGCTCCCCCGACCCGGGGCGGGCAAAACTCAGGAAATCCTCAACCACCCGGTTAAGGCGATCAACTTCATCGACCAGAATAGCAGCAAATTCAGCGTGCCGATCATTCGCCGGCATTGCATCGCGGAGAATTTCAGCTGTCCCACGAATTGAACCGAGTGGGTTGCGAATCTCGTGAGCCATGCCTGCCGATAATTCCCCCAGCGCCGTCAAACGGTCGGCCTGTCGCAATTGATCTTCGATATCCATGATTAAATCAGCCTGTTCTCTCAGCTTGGCGTAGCTTTCTGATAGATCTTTCAAACTCTTTTCGGTTTTCAACCGCTCAAACTGTAATTTTGACGCAAGAATCCCGGTGACCAATCCTGTCAGGTTAAAAAGCAGTACTTCAAAGTACTGCTGAAGACTGATCGTCGGGACAACTCCCCATTGAAACATGGCATGAGGAGCAAAGATAACCGACACCAGAAGAGCAGAAGCAATCCCCCCCTTCAGCTTGAACCAGATGCCGGCAAGGACTATCGGCAGATAGTAAAGCCGGCAGATAATACCGTAATAAGGTGACTTTTCAGAGCCGGTCAGATAATGCAGGAAGGCAACAAAAAGTATCATTGCCAGCAGAGCCGTCAGTCTCAACCATGTTTTTTTCTGCTCCGCCATAGCGGTCTCTCCTAACAACATAGAAGCTTGCTCGAACGTTCATGTGGAATATCCTACAGACCTCTCCACGATCTGTCCAGTCGCGTGTCAAAAAGAATCCCTCAGAGGATAAAACCGTCTCAGGATAGACAGTGACCGGGAGATCGGTTATCTTATTCAGCTTTGGGGAGATACTATGCTGCTGCTTTTGGAAACCATCGCCATTGTCCTGCCCGTTTTCCTGGTTATCAGCCTTGGTGTATGCCTGAAACGTATAAAACTGCTTGACGATTCCTTTCTCTACCAGACCAACCAGCTTGTCTATCTCGTCTTTTTACCGATCTTATTATTCTATAAAATCGGCACGGCTGATTTTACCAGTTATTTTGACGGGGCTCTTGTTATCGGCTCCTCTCTGGTTATCTTCATCGGTTTTTCTCTGTCCTATCTCTATGCCGGCTGGCGCAAGTATCCAGCGGCTCAAAAAGGCAGTTTTTCACAGGGGTCATTTCGCGGAAATCTCGCCTATATCGGATTGGCCATCTGCCTCAATGCTTATGGTGAAGAAGGGCTTACAAGAGCAGGGATCCTGATGGGGTTTCTTGTTCCCGTGCTTAATTTTTTTGCAATTCTGGCCCTGATTCTGCCTCAGAGTCAATCGGCTCACAGCAAATCTCCCAACTGGTTGTTCCAGATCGCCTTTAACCCTTTGATCATTGCATCCTTCTGTGGAATCATCTGGAGCTATTTCGAACTCCCCATTCCGCTGATTATCGACCGTTCAATGAGCATTGTGACCGGCCTTGCACTGCCTTTGGCACTATTGGCCATCGGTGGTTCATTCTCACTCAAACGAATCAGGGGAGACCTCAAACTGGCCGGATTTGCAAGTGCGATCAAACTCTTTCTGCTTCCCGTCTTCGCATCCATCATCTTGACTTTCCTGGGAGTCGATGGGATCAATCTGGGTCTTGGTATTCTCATGTCCGGAACACCCGCTGCCACAGCCACCTACATCATGGCCCATCAGATGAAGGGGGATGCGGAGTTGGCAGGATCAATCGTCATGATTTCAACCCTCGCGTCCGCCCTGAGCTATACCATCCTCTTAATGCTGCTGAAAACGACCGGACTGCTATAGAAAAGAGAGTAATTCATGAGAGAAATTATCAGCCTTTCAATATCGGCAGCAGGTTTACTGTTGTTCCGCCCGGCAATACGAGCTCTGTCTCTGGTCGCATCAATCTGGCTATGGAACGCGGTGCCTTTGGCTCAGGCGAGCATGAGACGACGCGCAGCTGTATCGAGTTGCTTGAAAGTGTACCGCCGGCAGACCAACTCAAAATTCTCGACCTTGGAAGCGGGACAGGAATCCTGTCCATAGCCGCCCTGCTCTCCAATCGGGAGGCCACAGCGACATGTCTTGACATCGACCCGGTTGCTGTCGCCAGTTGCCGGAGAAATTGCAGCCTTAATCAACTGGACCACAGAGTTAAACACTCCTGCGGAACACTCGATCAGTTAGATGAACGCAATTTTGATCTGGTCCTGGCCAATATCTATGGAGATATCCTTCTGGAGATCGCAGCCGACCTCGTCGATCGCACTACAGCGGGGGCTATCTTCTGCTGTCGGGCATTCTCTGGGAATACAATTATGACGTTAAAAAAAGATACCGGACACTGGGTTGCAGCCTGGTCAGAAGCCTGCTGCTTGAAGAGTTTTGTACCCTGCTGCTCAAAAGGGATTAGCCGGCCACCCGTCCGCCCCGGCGAGACCAGCATACGGAACGGTTACGACCGCCCTGTTTCGCCCTGTAAAGAGCTTGATCAGCATACTCAATAATCATGTCCCCACTCTCACTGTCAGCAGGGAAGATGCAATGCCAACGGAGATCGTCACAGCAACCCGCGCCCCTGACTTTTCAAAGTAAGATTTTCAACGTCGGCTCTCAGTCGCTCGGCGACTTCAAAGGCTCCCGGACCGTCGGCACCCTCAACCAGAACGGCAAACTCTTCGCCACCAATCCGCGCAGCCAGATCACCGGACCGACAACCCGTTAAGTTGGGTGGCAACCTGGCGGATGACCTGATCCCGAACGGATGGCCACAGGTATCGTTTATCCGCTTAAAATAATCGATATCGCATAAGATCAGACTATAAGGGCTATGTCGCCGCAAGGCGCGTTCAGACATCGCTGCAAGGGCACGGTCAAAAGCTCTGCGGTTGGCAATGCCGGTCAGAGAATCCTTTAATGTCATTTCGTTGATCTGATCATGGGCCCGGGCCAAGTCCAGCTTGACAGCGACCTGGGCGGCAATCATTTCGATCATGCCGCGACAGCTCCGGGCAACTGGTTCTCGTTCAGCGCAGCGACAATCAGTACGGCATCGACAGGAAGGTCCTCCTGACTTAAGGGAACAACAAGAACGGATTTATATTTTCGAAATAGTTCAACCGATCGACAATTGGAGCCTGATGTCCTGACGACATCGACTCCGGCAGTATTCGTCGATACTTGACGACCTGTCCGATAACCGAATCCTGCAGCTTAAACTCTCTCTGCGTTAATGGTACAGACGTGTCCCTCGAAACAAACTCGAACCGATGCCGATCGTCACAGATTGAACTGATTGCCACCAGGTCAACATCGATAATACAGCCGATAGCAGCGACGGCAGCTCTGTAAACGGACTCAACCCCGAGGCTGGAATTCAAGGTTTCAAACCATTGAAGACCTGTTGTAAGCTGTGACGTTCCAAATCGACATACAGATGATTTTTGATCTGAGCAAATTCGGCACAAATCAATCCGGCAACCTGCTCAATCAGAGTACAGTGCTCAACACTCCAGCCCATTGCGACTTCACGTTCAAGGCACAGAACACCGATCCGCCTGTCGCCATCGCCGATCAGAACACGGGCATAAAAACTACCCACTTTTCTACAGCTGTCCGAATATGGAATCGCCGGTGACGTCGAGCGATAGGACGGCAGCGATATTTCATCCCGATCTTTAAGAGTTCCGAGAATCCCCTCTTTGATATTAACCAGCGGCGCTGCTAAAGATGATGAGCGAGACCAGGCATAACAGACCAGCTGATCCGGCTCTGAACCGTTCCATAAGAGTACGGCTGACGACAGGCCGAGAGCTGACCGTAGAAGTCTCAGTTGACACTCCGTATTGCCCCTGAAGCTGCGTATTAACGTCAGGTGAGCTTCTTGATTCAGAAGACCATTCGCCTGCTCCAGATGGAAGGGGAGCAACGCTACTTCCGATCCTTCAGCGAAATAATGATTATCTGTTTTTTGCCAAATTTTGTCGAAAAGAAACGATGCATAGCATTGACAGCCGTTAAGGATTAAACAACCTTGAAGGACCATACTGCCTTAACTGAATGATTTTTGGTACAAAAAAGCAAATCAAAGATCAGCCCCGGGCGGTTGGCGACCGAGGTCAACGAGCCTGGAGCGGGCAGGCCAAAAACAGGAAAAGTGTCCACGTCCTGTTTTGGTGAATGAAGAAAAAACAAGCCTTTGCGTAACGAGTCTGACAAAGCCCAGAGAACGGACTTTGTCATCAAAAAAATGGGCGGATCAACAGATCCGCCCAATGTGATTCAAATCAAGAAAATGATCGTGTCAATTGTCAACTCGTTGCTGTTGGAGTCATAGACTTCAGGTACTCACGATTCAGCTTGGCAATAAACTTGACACTGATTCCTTTTGGACATGCAGCCTCACACTCATAGTGGTTGGTGCAATTACCGAAACCTTCGTCCAGAATAGCCTGGGTCATAGCCTGAACACGCTGACGCGCCTCCGGCTTACCCTGTGGCAAGGCAGCCAACTGAGCCACCTTGGCACTGGTGAACAGCATCGCCGAGCTGTTTGGACAGGCGGCAATACATGCACCACAACCGATACACTCGGCAGCGTCCATGGCGTAATCGGCAACCGGCTTGGAAATCAGCATGGCATTGCCGTCAGCGACACCACCGGTATGGCAGGACGTATAACCACCGGCCTGCATAATGACGTCAAGCGATGTCCGGTCAACGATCAGGTCCTTCTGAATCGGGAACGCCTTAGCACGCCATGGCTCAATGAAAATTTCATCACCATCGTTGAACTGACGCATATGCAGCTGGCAAACGGTTGTTTTTTCCTGGTGACCATGAGGACGGCCGTTGATGACCTGTGAACACATACCACAGATACCTTCGCGACAGTCATGATCAAAAGCGATCGGATCTTTTCCAGTCTTGATCAGATCATCATTGACCTCATCGAGCATCTCCAGAAAGACTGATCCGGACTGACGTTCTTAGCTTGATAGGTCTCCAGTTTTCCTTTAGCTTGTGGCCCCTTCTGGCGCCATACATGCAATGTAAGGTTCATTATTTATAACTCCTCACGGCAAGCTTGACATTTTCAAATTTCAAAGGCTCTTTGTGCAGCTCCGGCTCTTTGCCAACGCCCTTGAACTCCCAGGCAGCGGAATAACAGAAGTTTTCGTCATCGCGCATGGCCTCGCCATCATCGGTCTGATGTTCAGTCCGGAAATGGCCACCACAGGATTCTTCACGGTGGAGAGCATCTTTAGTCATCATTTCAGCAAATTCGAGGAAGTCGGCCAGACGCCATGCATTCTCAAGTTGCTGATTCAACTCGCCGCTTCGCCGGTGACGTTGACGTTGTTCCAGAACTCATCACGAATTTCCGGAATTCTCTGCAGGCGTGCTCGAGACTGGTGTTGTTACGAGCCATACCGACATCTTCCCACATAACGCTGCCAAGCTCACGATGAAGCTCACCAACGGTCTTCTTGCCCTTGATGGAGAGCAGTCTGCTGATGTTGTTTTCAACATCTTCAATCGACTTCTTGAACTCAGGATGGTCCTCTTTGGTTTCGCCCGGAGTGACGGACGCCAGGTACTGCGCAATAGTGTAAGGAATAACGAAATAACCGTCAGCCAAACCCTGCATCAGCGCTGAAGCACCAAGACGGTTTGCACCGTGAACCGAGAAGTTCGCCTCCCCCAGAACAAACAGACCGGGAACATTGCTCATGCAATGGTAATCAACCCACAGACCACCCATTGAGTAGTGCGGAGCGGGATAGATACGCATGGGACGCTCGTAACCATTTTCATCGGTAATCTTCTCGTACATTTCGAACAGGTTACCGTAACGCTGCTCAATCATCGGCTGACCAACGCGGTCGATGGATGACTGGAAGTCGAGGAAGACGCCACGCTTGGTTTCGCCGACACCACGACCATCATCACACTGCTCTTTCGCAGCACGGGAAGCGATATCACGTGGAGCCAGGTTGCCGAATGATGGATATTTACGCTCCAGGTAATAATCACGATCCTCGTCAGGAATCTCACTCGGATGCTTGTCGCAGTCTTCAGCCTTCTTCGGCACCCATACGCGACCATCATTTCGCAGGATTCTGACATCAGGGTCAGCTTCGACTGCTTGTCACCGTGTTGGGGAATACAGGTCGGGTGGATCTGGGTGTAGCATGGGTTAGCCATATAGGCACCCTTCTTGGTTGCCTTCCAGATCGCCGTTGCACTACAGCCCATAGCATTGGTGGACAGGTAGAAAACGTTGACAAAGCCACCGGTGGCCAGGATAACGGCGTCGCCCCAATAGGACTCGATTTCGCCGGTGATCAGGTTACGACAGGTGATCCCTTTGGCAACCCCATCGACAACAACAAGGTCAAGCATTTCCCGGCGGGCAAACATCTTGACCGTCTTGTTCTTGATTTGCCGTGACAGAGCCGAATAAGCACCGAGCAACAGCTGCTGCCCGGTTTGACCACGGGCGTAGAACGTCCGTGAAACCTGAGCGCCACCAAAGGAGCGGTTGTCTAGATAGCCGGCATAATCACGAGCAAACGGAACGCCCTGGGCGACACACTGATCGATGATATTGTTGGACACCTGAGCCAGACGCCAGACATCGGCCTCACGGCGCGGAAGTCCCCCTTAACCGTGTCGTAAAACAGGCGATAGATGCTGTCGCCATCACTCGGGTAGTTTTAGCGGCATTGATACCGCCCTGAGCGGCGATACTGTGAGCACGACGTGGGCTGTCCTGATAGCAGAAAGCCTCAACATTGTAGCCGAGTTCACCCAGAGAAGCTGCAGCAGCGCCACCAGCCAATCCTGTACCGACAACAAGAATTTTGAATTTACGTTTATTAGCAGGGTTCACCAGCTTCATGTCAAAACGATGGCGATCCCATGAAGTTTCGATAGGTCCTGTAGGTGCTTTTCCGTCTAAGATCACAATAAGCCCCCTATTTCACAATACGAGCAAGGATAAACAGAGGAATGGCGATATATGCCAGTCCATAAACGATAGCCAAAATCTTACCAACAGCAGTGACCTTGTCCTGGCTCGGCCCCGTGCTCCAGCCAAGGGTCTGAACCCAGCTGGAGACGCCGTGACTTAAGTGCAGGAACAGGGCAACCATTGCAATGATATAGATCACTGAAATGAAACTTCTGGAAGCTTAAGACCACCATGGAAAAGACATCAGGCCGCATTGCTGCATCCAGAGGCAGGTGGGACGCAGAAATTTCAGGGTTTGTGACCTGTACGGTGAAATGAAGCAGGTGATAGATCAGGAACGCCAGAATAATCAGACCGGTAAAGACCATGGTTTTTGCAGAAAAATGTGGTCACCAGCGTTTTTTGGACAGCATACTGCTCAGGCGTTGCGGCCTTGTTTTCAAGGTAGAGCTGAATACCGAAAGTGATATGAACAGCAAACAGACCGAGCATCACCAAACGAAAAACCCAAACCAGCGGGCCAAGATCGTGCAGATGTTTAGCATAGGCATTAATACCATCGGCCCCTGCAAAAACCGACAAGTTACCCAGGAGATGGACAGTGATGAAACAGACCAGCATCAATCCGGTCACCGCCATCAGAATCTTTCTTCCTACTGTGCTTGTTAACAGATTCATAGTTAGATATCCCTCGAGAAAGTGAATTGATTGTCAATCAGGACTTATCTCCCAAATTCAATCACCAGTAAAACAAACGTCCCGGTCCGGCCCTACTCTCCTTTTAAAACCGAACCTTGCTGTCACGTCCCGGCGGACCACGCCAGGACCTGATCCTCCTGTTCATATTGAACATCCCTTAGGTGTCAATACAATCATTAGAAAACTCAACTCACGGCAAATAGTAAATCGTATACTGTATACTAAACATTGTTATAAAATTAAAAGCAAAAAAACAACACATAGAGATTTTCGAATTATTTTGACGGAAGCCAGCTATCACTGGAACTGCCCCGCTTAAAAGACCGGAAAAAGAATCCATTTCCGGTCTTTTTTTCTGTTCTATTTCAGTTCCTGAATTTTAACCAGACTCAGCTCAAGAATGGATTTTTTTTCTTCTGCAGTGCGCAGCTTTTCCCGGTCTTTTTTCGAGAACATGAGGAGGCGCATTGGCAACAAATTTTTCATTGGAGAGCTTCTTGTTGAAGAAATCAACATCCTTCTGTACTTTGGCTACCTCCTTCAACAGGCGTGCCTCCTCTTCCTCAACATCGATCAGCCCAGCCAGGGGATAAGAACGTCAACCTCGCCGGCAACCTGAGTTGATGCCTGCTTCGGACGCTCGAGACCGATTCCCAGTTCCAGCTCTTCAACCCGCGCCAGAGAATGGATATAGCGCTGCCCTGAGCGAATGGCGGCAACAGCCTGCTCCGACTTGCAGTCAAGCACGACCTTGATTTTTTTACCCGGCGGGACATCAAGCTCACCCCGAACATTACGGATTGCCCGGATAACATCCATAACGATATCCATATCGGCAACAACCTGTTCATCAGCCGGAATAATCTCAGACTGAGGATATTCACTCATCATGATCGATGCCGCCGGACGTTCCCCCGGCAGGGCGTGCCAGATCTCTTCGGTCACAAAAGGCACAATCGGATGCAGCATCCGCAACAGTCCTTCAAGCACGGTATACAATACGGCCTGTGCTCGTTGTCGTGCGGCGGTATCGTCACCATACAAGTCATCCTTACTTAATTCCACATACCAGTCGCAGAATTCATGCCAGGTAAACGAATAAAGCAAACCAGCGGCATCATTGAACTTATAATCCCTCAATGCCTTGTTGATCCCTTTGGCCGCAACACCATAACGGTAGAGAATCCACTGATCCGCCTGTGACAGTTCCAGCTCATCGAGCCTGATGCCGGCGGGATCGAAATCTTCCAGATTCATCAGGGCAAAACGGCTGGCATTCCAGAGCTTATTCACAAAGTTACGATATCCGCCGATACGTTCGGTCGACAGCTTGATGTCACGTCCCATTGCAGCAAAAGCACACAGGGTGAAACGAAAGGCATCCGCACCGTATTCGTCAACAATGGTCAACGGATCGATCACATTCCCCTTACTCTTGCTCATCTTCTGCCCATGAGCATCGCGGACCAGGGCATGGATATAAACTTCTTTAAATGGAACCTCTCCCATGAACTTGAGTCCCATCATCATCATACGGGCAACCCAGAAGAAGAGGATATCGAAACCGGTCACCAGACAACTGGTCGGATAAAATTTATTCAGAGTATCGGTCTGTCCAGGCCAACCCATGGTTGAGAATGGCCACAGCGCAGATGAAAACCAGGTATCAAGGACATCGGTCTCCTGGCTTATTTTTTGACTGCCGCAGTGTTTGCAAACGCTCGCATCCTCAAGTGAAACGCTGATCTCGCCACAGTCGTCGCAAAACCAGGCCGGGATGCGGTGTCCCCACCAGATCTGCCGGCTGATACACCAGTCCTGGATATTGCGCATCCATTCGTAATAGGTTTTTTCCCATTGTACCGGCAGGATTTTCGTCGTGCTCGACTCGACTGCCTCAATGGCTTTTTCTGCCAGTGGTTTGACGGCAACGTACCACTGCTTGCTCATGTAGGGTTCGATTACGGTCCTGCACCGGTAACACTCCCCAACAGAGTTAGAATAGTCTTCGATTTTTTCCAGCAGGTCCAGATCCTTGAGATCAGCGATAACCTGATCGCGGGCAGCATAACGATCCATCCCGGCATAGCCGCCGCCATTTTCATTGATAAGGCCGGACTCGTCGAGGACATTGATAAATTCAAGTTCGTGACGCTTGCCCATTTCAAAATCATTGAAGTCATGAGCCGGGGTGATTTTAACCGCCCCACTACCAAACTCCTTGTCGACGTAGTCATCGGCAATGATCGGAATCTCACGGTTCATAAGCGGCAGCAGCACGTTTTTGCCGATCAATTCCCGGTAGCGCTCATCTTCTGGATGAACAGCGACAGCGGTATCACCAAGCATCGTTTCGGGACGGGTCGTGGCAACAATCAGAACCTGCTCAGTCCCGGCCACAGGATAACGCAGATGCCAGAGACTCCCCTTTTTATCATCATGCTCAACTTCCAGATCCGACAGTGCCGTATGACAGCGTGGACACCAGTTAATGAGGCGATTATCACGGTAGATAAGATCATCTTCATAGAGCTTGACAAAAACCTCGCGCACGGCACGCGACAAACCTTCATCCATCGTGAAGCGCTCACGCTCCCAATCGCAGGAAGCCCCAAGCCGTTTGAGCTGGTTGATGATCTGACCACCGGATTCTTCGCGCCACGCCCAGACCCGATCGATGAATGCGTCACGGCCGAGAGCATGGCGATCTCGGCCCTCTGCTGCCAACTGTTTTCGACACATTCTGAGTGGCGATTCCGGCATGATCCGTTCCCGGCATCCACAGCACTTCATAACCACTCATCCGCTTCCAGCGACAGAGAATATCCTGAAGAGTATTGTTGAGGGCGTGCCCCATATGCAGGACACCGGTTACATTCGGCGGCGGAATAACAATAGAATAATGGGGCTTTGTAGAGTTTCATCGGCATGAAAATCACCGCGTTGTTCCCAGATATCAAACCATTTCTGTTCAACCTGGGCGGGTTCATAACCTTTCGGTAGATGCGTATCCATAACTGGCAGTCCTTCTGTTGATGCAATGAATTAAATTTTATTGTTTCTGACTCTTCAAGTGCCCCGGGGTCGCCAAGCGGGTCCGCAGACCGGTTTTCGACTCCGACATCCCCAGATAAAAAGCGGCATATTGAGCATAAAAGAGATATTTTGATGTGGGGGACAATAAATGGGGGAGGCAAGGAAGTCAAGATTTCCCTGTCTCCCCCGAGGAGAAGAATGTTCAGTAAGTGGTTGCAGGGGAGCTATTTTGCGACAGCTTGCTTAATCTTGCGAATCTCTTCTTTAATCATCGCTTCAGCCAGATCCGGGACAACTTCCCAGGCTATTTTCTCAAGCATTTCACCAGCCATTTTTCAATGATCGGGCCAGCAACCCTACCGACCACATCTCTCAACTCATCGTCACTCAATTCCTGCAACCTGCGTTCAGCCTCTTCGACGGCCGAAACAACGGGTTCCTCATCGATGTCTGCGACGATCTTTGCCGCAGCAACACCGGCAAAAGCCGCTGTCTCAACCACGTGGCCCGGCTCTTCTTCCGGCTCTGTATCTTCAAAGTAAAAGCTTTCATCCAGGATAGCAGTGTCAGCGGATTCCAGTTCTTCAAGCTCCTCGCTATCATGAACTTTCAGCGCGGAGTCTTCCTGATCATCAGCGAAAATGAAAGCATCATCTTCAACTTCTTCAACCACGTCTTCACGGCTGGACACAACCGTCTCCTGAACTTCAGCAAAGACAGGCTCAGCTGCGACAACTTCAGATTCAGAGAGATCCTCGACAATGTCTTCTTCGGTCAGTTCTTCGATGACATCATCCTCGGACAAATCGAGGATCTCTTCGTCCGGACTTCATCGTCAGGAACTCCGGCAGCGGAGATAACATCGACCTGTTGAGCTTCGTCCTCCGAAAGAGTGTTCAGCTTCTGATCGTTATCGAAGTTGAGCGGACCTTCAGCACCGATCTCGTCCACGTCATCATCAAGAATAAAGACCTCATCTTCGCCTAGATCAACAGTCGAAACCGTCTCGACATCATCCTCCGACAACTCAAGCGGCACATCATCGGAAGGCAGATCCGTGGTCGGTTCAACGCTGTCCTCCTCATGCTCCTCTTCAGTCAGTTCGAGCACACCCGAGTCGTCTTCAACGACAGCAGAGACGTCATTCGAGTAAGCTGAAAAATCAACCTCATTCGACGCCTCGAGTTCAGGCTCATCGTCTGTGTCGCCGTCAACGGCAATGAAATCAGAGGGCTATCATCCCCAAATGGAGCGGAAACGGCCTCCTCGTCATCACTCTCTTCTGCAATATCTTCGATGTTGAAGTCTTCGCCGGAGATGGAGTCTGCGACATCCACCGTTCCGTCAATCACAAAAGGTTCCTCAACGACAGGATCGGTATCTCCGGACCCAACGGCTTCTTCGTCCCTCTCGCCGTCATCGGCAACAGTTGTCTCTTCTTCAACTCCTGCATCTGAATCGCTGAATGCAGTGGCAACAAATGGACTATCCTCTTCGTCGGAATCGGCATCTCCCTGGAGATCATCCTCTTCAAAAGAGACTGCGTCCCAGATATCATCGGACGAATTGTCCGAATTATCGTCAGCCATAGACAATTCGTCGACAACATCAAGGCCAAGAATCGTTTCATCGACAGCCAGGTCTCCATCCTCAGCAGTTGCCCCAAGCTCCGATTCTTCTACAGCGGCACTGCTGTTATCAGCCTGGCCACTCTCAAATCCAGCCGGATGCAACGGCTCGGACTCAACCAACTGGGCAACTTTATCCAGCAGGGCCTGAGACTCAAACGGTTTGGTTAACCAGCCATCGGCACAAACTTCTTCAGCTTTTCCTTCATCAAAATGATCGAAAGCTCCGGGCAGCAACAACACAGATGTCCCGCTCAAGCTGGGTTCACTCTTGATTGCCTGACAAAGCTCAAAGCCATCTTTCCCCGGCATGGAAATATCCGCGATAACAACATCAGGACACAGTTCCAGAGCCTTTTCAAACGCGCTGTCACCATCTTCAGTCGTCGTCAGTTCAAAATCTTCGGTCGCGAAGATAATACCGACGACTTTTTGAATAGTGATACTATCATCTGCCAGCAGCAGCTTTTTCATCATGGATGTCTCCTCACACCACAGGAATCGGATGGGTCCCGCCAGAAATTCTGGGTCATTTCGATCGCCAGAAAGTTGATGTCCAGAATTTTATATTGTTTATTTTGAAACGTAAATTCACCGCTTACCCAGGCTTCCCTGGATTCGCTTCCGACAGTTCTTGTTCCTTTTTTTCTGCAACTATTTTTCCGTTCAACTCAGCAGGCAATGCGACGGCACCATACTCGGATTCAACCAGAACCAGGTAGCCTGACTGAACGTGTTCCAACTTGCCGTCTGCTTCCCTTAACAGATTGAGACTCAGTAACGGAATCAACTCTCCAGCATCAACAAGGACTGCTGGAACCGATTGCGGCAAGCGCGGCAATGAGTAGGTTGTGCCCCCCTGGACAATCTTGCGGATCTGTAACAGGGGAATCGCGTAATTCAACCCACCACTCTGAAATAAGCCGTAACGATTCATACCGCAACAGGGATTGAACCGTAATAGAGTTCGGGTTCAAAGACAACAACCGGTTCATTATGTAACAACATCAACTCGGAATAGCTGTCATGCGCCGAAATCCTTAACAGAAACGGAATTTCACATGAAACCAGTTCGGCCTGTTTGGATAGCTCAACCACCTCATCGACCAGGAGCCCCCAATTCCCTTCGGGGCCACGCAGGACAATGATCGCCCTGTCCTGAATCTTGGCAGCAGATGTCAGATCAAGCCTCAATGCCGGATCAACAACAGGAATCCAGGTATTTCGAAAGAACAGAGCGGTCACAATACCGCGGCTGATATCGCTGCGATTCGGATCAAGCCGTCCGTCAGACTGGTCAATGACCTCGACGACAGAGTCCAACCCAAGTAAAAAACCTGTGCCGCCCAAACGGAAAATCAGTTTCTTATGATCAAAAACACTCATACCGCTTCGCCACCCAGAACCCCCTGATTTTTCTACAAAACTGGCTCAAAAGCTAGCACAGGGCACCACAGCTGTCAAGCCTTTATCAAAAAACTCCAATAAACAATCACACATTTAAGAGGTAATTAATTCCACTATTTAGACAGGCTAAAACCTGTAGGAGCTTACATGATCGGCAGCAAAACCCGACAGGCTCTTAAATAATTTCCCAGGGGCGCGGCAAAAACACTTCCTGATACAGGGTGAGCGCAAACCGATCTGTCATTCCAGCAATGAAATCAGCAACAGAAACTTCTAAACTATCCTCTCCATACCTTTTCCCCCCATAGCGCAAAAAAGTTTTTTCGTTCGCTATAAAATAAAGAAACAGCTCACGCAACAAACGTGACGCCTTGTCGAATTCAGCCTGAACACATTTTGCCTGGTAGACATGCTCGAAAAGCCAGCTCCTGAGACCGCGGATCGTCCTGTCCATCTCTTCAGACAAACAAATGTGACAATCCCCAATGGCCGATGAATGCGCGATCAGATCACGCACCATGCGATCGATCCGACACGAATGTCTCTGACCGACAACATTTGAAAACTCGGGTTGGGATATCACTCTTCTTGATCACTTTCCCCCGCAGGGCATCATCAAGATCATGACTGACGTAAGCGATGATATCGGCTAAACGGACAACCTGCCCCTCGAGAGTGATCGCACAGGAACAGGGCGATGGAGAAAGAAGGCCGCCCTGCCCTTTCGAGTGCTTAAGAATTCCGTCACGCACTTCATGGGTCAGGTTCAGCCCTCGACCGTCTTTTTCAAGAACATCGACAACCCGCAGACTCTGACGGACATGATGGAACCCGCCGGGAACAAGGTCATTAAGGACCCGCTCTCCGGCATGACCAAATGGCGTATGCCCGAGGTCGTGCGCTAAGGCAATCGCTTCAGTCAAATCTTCATTCAAGCGCAGGGCTCTGGCTACGGTTCTCGCAACCTGAGCGACTTCAAGAGTATGTGTCAAACGAGTACGATAATGGTCACCTTCAGGAGAGAGAAAACCTGGGTTTTGTACTTTAATCGCCTGAATGATTTACAGTGAAGAATACGATCACGGTCATGCTGAAAAACAGTTCGAATACTACAATTTCTGGATTGGTATTTGCGACCCCGACTTTTTGAACTAAAACATGCATTCGGGGCAAGAAATTCCAACTCAAGTTTTTCCTGTGACTCCCTTATAGTCAAAACATGCTCCATAAGTTAATTGTTTTAATACCGTAATAAAAATTCTATTGATCGTTAAACAGTTATTTAACTTAACACCAAATCAACTTTATTCTTGATTTTCTATAAAAACATATTCATAAATGTTATTTTCATAGTTCAGTAGGGGAGTTTATATAGTATTTCATCCATCCACCCTGATAGGAGATTACATATGGCCACAATAATGGAGATGGCTGCAGAAATTATTGCAGCACATGCATCTACAACACCGATGTCAAAGGATGAGCTGCTTTCAGAGTTAACAGAAGTCCATTCGACTCTGCTTGCCCTTGAAAAAGGCGAAGCAATTGAAGCTCCTGCCCAAGAACCGGAAGATGCGCCGGTTGTCAGCAGAAAAAAAGCATTTGGCAAAGATAAAATCTATTGCATGATCTGCGGTAAAGGGTTCAAAACATTATCACGCCATCTGAAAACATCCCACGGAATGACCGCTAGTGAATATCGTAAACAATTTGATGTCCCGCGCAGTCAGTCCCTGGCATCCAGAAACTACTCGGAGAGCAGACGTCTGATGGCCGTGGACCGCGGCCTGGCCGACAATCTTGCCAAAGCGCGGGCGGCAAAGAAAAAGAGTTGAAATCGGGGCAGAACACAGATCCCAAAAAAGGCGGCCATAAACGGTCGCCTTTTTATTGATTCTTTTATTCCAGCCGAAACGGAATTTCAGCAATGACATTCCGGTCCGCATCGAGAACGACAACCTTCCACTCCCCGATCCATTGCGGCAGAAAGCGTTTGGAAGAATAGGTTCGCCAGTCTGAAGAGCCGACAGCCAGTTCAACGCGCGCCATTTCATTCTCCTGGTAATACCAGACATGAGTGACCGCAGTCGCACTTTCAGCTCCTACAATTCTGGTAAAGCAGTACAACTTGCCATAATCGGCAGCAAACACCTCAATCCGATCGACAGGCATCTGATTTTCCACTGCTGTCGTTATCGTAGCATCTGCGACCTTCAGCTCTGTGGCCATTGAGACCGTAGCAGTCATGATAATCAACGCCAGAACGATCATTAATCTCTTCAACATTGAATACTCCCTTGAAACCGTTTGAAGAAAGACCTGTTCATGTCTTAATCTCCGCAAGAAAACTGCAGCCATGATGTAACTGCAATCCAAAATTATCGGCAACGGTTGCTCCGACATCGGCAAAAGACCGACGGCAACCCAGATCCACTTTTGAGATCAACCTTTTATGAGAAGCTAACAAGGGAACATACTCCCGACTATGATCCGTTCCAGCCGTCGTTGGGTCACAGCCGTGGTCTGCCGTCACAATGAGCAGATCACGCTCGGACAAGCGCTCTCGAAGTTGCGGTAACCAGGCGTCAAACTCCTCCAGCGCAGCGGCAAACCCGGCAGCATCCTGTCGGTGTCCATATAGCATATCAAAGTCTACCAGATTGGTCATGACCAACCCTTTATTTATTTTATGAAGGGCTGCCAGAGTCTGTGCCATCCCTTCAGCGTTCCCCTTGCTCTCAAGATTGCATGTAATCCCGTCGCCGGCATAAAGATCGTTAATCTTGCCTATGCCGCAGACGTCAAGCCCCTGCTGCTGCATCAGCCCAAGCAAAGTTGGTTGTGGAGGGTTAAGAGTAAATCACGACGCCTGCAGTGCGATAAAATGTTGCCGAAGACTCCCCACGGAAAGGCGGGCAATGACACGACAAATATTCCAAGGCTTGAGAATTTCTTCTGTCCGGCGGCAGATCTGGTACAATTTTTCAAGTGGAATGATCTCTTCATGAGCAGCAATCTGAAAAACGGAATCGAGGCTGGTATAAACAATAGGCTGTCCGCTCCGCAGATGCTCTTCACCAAGCTGGCGCAGGATAACGGTCCCGCTGGCGGGAATATTCCCCAAAGGCCTCAATCCTGTTGCAGCTTCAAAAGCGGCTATAATCGCCTCGGGGAATCCATCTGGAAAGGTTGCAAAGGCTTCTTCCTGAATGACCCCGGCCAATTCCCAGTGTCCGGTCACGGAATCCTTCCCCGCGCTGAGCTCTGCCATTTTACCCCAGCAAGCCGGTGACTCCACGTCAGGATCGAGTCCTTCGATCGGCTCAATTCGCCCAAGGCCCAGCAACTCGAGGTTTGGCAATTTCAAACCACCGACAGCCGCAGCCACATGCTGCAGGGTTGCCGCACCCTGATCAGCGTAGGCCGGAGCATCCGGCAAGGCTCCAATTCCGACACCATCCAGGACAATAATGACGACACGATCAAACATCATCAGCGGCCATCAATTCTGGCCTGCCACTCATGCATGATGGCGACACCCGAACTGGTTCCGATCCTTGTCGCACCGGCATTGATGAAAGCTTCACAGCCAGCAAGGGTCCTGATCCCACCGGCAGCCTTGACACCTATGCGGTCGGCGCTGACGGAAGAAAGCAGTTTCACATCCTCAAGTTCCGCACCTGAAGGGCCGAACCCGGTTGAGGTTTTAACATAGGCAACCCCGGCACGGATAACCAGCTCTGTTGCCCGGCGCTTGAGGGCATCGTCCAAATAACAACATTCAATGATCGCCTTGACAGGAATATCTCTGGCGGCGATAACAACCTGAGCGACGTCATCTTCCACCCGGGAAAAATCTCCGGCGAGAAGAACTCCCACCGGTATGACCATATCGATCTCCCCAGCCCCGGCAGCAATCAAGTCGGCAGTCTCCTGAACCTTACACCGGGTCGTCACGTAACCGCAGGGGAAGCCGACCACACTGCCCACTTTGACGTCGGATCCATAAAGGGAAGCAACTGCGACCGGGACCAAGACAGGCGGGATGCAAACGCTGGCAAAACCATGCTCGACAGCCTCTTCACAGAGTTGAGACACCTGCTCAGCGGTTGCCGCAGGGGACAGCAGGGTATGATCGATCAGTGAAGCGAGCTCAATCATCTGATCGGTCTAGGAGCGGTAATCCGCATTGATCCTGACGTATTCATAACCGAGATCGGAGGTATAGTAGTCAGAGCTGCCATCCCCCTGATTCAGATTAATCGTCACAACAAACTCATCATGCTTCAAAACCTTCGTTGCCTCAGCTTCCTTTTCCGGTCCGGTGGACAGTCCGTTCCTGGTGACGGGCACCTCATCGAAGCAGATATCGATACGATCCGGATCGATCTCTATTCCCGAATAACCAACGGCGGCTATAATCCGCCCCCAGTTCGCATCTTCACCGAAAAAAGCGGTTTTAACCAAGGAGGATGTGGCCACCGACCGTGCTGCCATGCGCGCCGACAGCTCATCGCTGGCACCAGTCACCTGAATCCGGACCAACTTGCTGGCCCCTTCACCATCGCGGACAATCATTTTTGCCAATGTCAGCAACACACTGTGCAGCTGCTGACTGAACAACTGAGCAGCTTCTGTTCCCTGTTCAATCAGGGGGCCGCCAGCTGAACCGTTCGCCAGCAGCAGAACGGTATCATTGGTCGAGGTATCACCATCGACAGTGATCGAATTAAAGGTTCGCTCGACCGCCTGCTTCAGAGCCTGATCGAGCAATTTTTTTCGACCCGCGCGTCAGTCAGGACAAATGCGAGCATGGTCCCCATATTAGGGTGAATCATTCCTGCGCCCTTGGCCAGGCCGAGGATTCGATAACCACCAGCCCCTTCTGCCTGAGCATCCGCCGTCTTGACGAAAGCATCTGTCGTCCTGATGGCCTCAGCAACATCTTCAGCCTTGTCGGTATCCAGGTCTTCGATAAGTCTGGGGAGACCACTTTCAAAAGGCTCGAACGGCAACTGCACGCCGATCACACCGGTCGAAGCAATGGCAATCAACTCCGGAGGTAACTGCAGAGCGGTCGCGGTAAGAGCAAGGGTCCGCTCCGCGACCTGATAACCTTCGGCCCGGTGCAGGCATTCGCATTGCCGCTGTTCACCAGAACAGCCTGACAACGACCACCCGCCAGATTTTTACGACTGATCTGCACAGGTGCGGCAACAACGCGATTACGCGTAAAAGCGCCAGCACAGTCGGCCGGCGTGTCAGAAACGATCAGGGCAAGATCCAGCTTACCCGAGCTCTTGATTCCACTTGCCAGGGCTGAAAAACGGTATCCCTTGGGAACAATCAGTGACATGCTCACCCCTTTAACGCATTATAAGTTTCCTCGGTCGGCAGAAGCAGACCGAAGCAGGTTCCCTCATCGGAAACTTCTTCAAGAAAAATTTCCCCCTTCATCCGATCGACAACAACCTTGGTCAGAGCCAGTCCGATTCCTACACCGTGCGGTTTTTCCGTATCGATATCACCAAGCTGGGTATAAGAATTAAATATCGTCTCGTGAGCCTCAAGAGGGACGGTCTGGCCCTGGTTGAAGATCTGCAAATAAATATAGTTCAGCCCTTCATAAAGCTTCGCTTCCGCTTTGACCCGGATCAGTCCCCCGTCACGATTGAACTTGACCGCATTGTCAATCAGGGAGTTGAAAGCCATACCAAACTTTTCCTGGTCTCCGTAGATTTCAGGCAGATCATCTTCAAGCTCCAGTTGAATATCCAGACCTCTTTCGTTCACCGTACCGTTACAGTACTGAAGTGCATCAGCAATAGGCCAGGCGACGCCGAAAGACTTCCATCGCCAGACCTCGCGTTCCGACTCAATCGAAAAGAGTCTGAGCATGCCGGTAATCAACGCTCAAGGCGCTTGCCCTCCTCCCTGACTTGCTCAAGATTGTCCTTGACCTCTTCTACCGTCATCTTGTCGAAAAAGACAGGGACAGGTCAACATAGCCATAATCGAAGTCAGAGGCGTCTTGAGTTCGTGCGACAGATTACAAACCAGCCGGGTCCTGGCCCGGTTCATACGCACCAGGTCCTCATTGGTCCGCTCAAGCGCAAGAGTCTGCTGGCGAAGGCTGTTCACCAGCTCAAAGTTTTCCATCGCCAGCGAAACCTGATTGGCGATAGCACCATCAGATCCTGATCTTCCAGATCGAACGGTTCACCTGACTTTTTATTGTTGACATTGATCACGCCAACCAGCTCCTCACGGACATAGATCGGCACCGACAACAGCGACTGATTTTTATAACGCTGTCCGCCATCAATCCCCTTGAAGCGGTCGTCCATGTCGATGTTCGGTACCAGAATCGGCTCGCCGGTCGCCAGGACGTGCCCCGAAATACCTTCGCCCGATGCGACCCTGACCGTCTCGGCAATCTCTTTTGCCAGTCCGTGAGCCGAAGCGATATGCAGCTGTCCATCGTCGCGGATCAGCATCAATGAAGCCACTTCAACACCGGCCGAGTGGACAATAGAATCAAGAATCTGGTCGAACAGTTGCTGTAAATCACTACCTGAGCTGGCGGTCTCTCCAACTTTACGCAACAGGACCAGATCGGTCATGCGCCGTTGCGCCTCCAGGCGGGACTGATTCTGATGCACAGCATGAAAGTAAGAACTGATCCCCTGTCGTGCAACCCTGATCACCTCTTCCTGGCTGAACGGCTTGACCAGGTAATCGAGTGCCCGCTCGCGTAATACCTGACGAGCCACATCGAAATCCTGCTGTCCCGAAATCATAACCACCTGGGTTTCAGGGCTATGCTGCTTGATCATACGCAACACATTGACACCATTGATATCGGGCAGAGCAACATCACAAAAACCAACGCAATTTTTTCCTGATCAAGAACCCGGTTTACGGCTGACCCGACCTCAAGGCGCAATACCGGATAGTCGAGAATTTCCAGGATATCCTCAAGCAGATCCAGGATCAGCGGTGCATCATCAATCAGCAGAATAGCTGGCTTTTGCTGTTGCTCTTCAGTCATAGGTTTATTTCATCCGCGCAAATTACTGTCCACAGCATTTCTTGTATTTTTTGCCACTGCCACAGGGGCAGGGATCGTTACGACCGACCTTGTCCTCATCGCGAGTTGTCGGTGATTTTGTCTGCCCATCACCACCAACCCTGGTTATCGACTGTTGCTGCCTACGCTGCTGAGCCTCCATCTGTTCCACATCTTCTTCACGGGCCAGTTGAATTCTGAAAATTTTCTGAAGCACCTCGTTACGGACACGCCCCATCATTTCCATGAACAGACTATAGGCTTCCCGTTTGTACTCTTCCTTCGGGTTCTTTTGCCCGTAGCCGCGCAAACCGATCCCCTCCTTGAGGTGATCGATGGACAAAAGATGGTCTTTCCACTGACTGTCGACAGCCTGCAGCAACAGAATCCGCATCAACTGTTCCATAATCGGCGTTGAAAACTCTTCCTCTTTCGCCTCCAGCAAAGCTTCGGCCTGGCCTTTCAGCCATTCTTCCAGTTCTTCACGCTTGACTTTGGCCCTGTCGATCTGGGTAAAATCGGGCATGAAGCTGAATTGATCGGCAAAATCCTCAATCAAAGCATCCCAATTCCATTCCGAAGCAGCGGCTTTTTCGGGACAGAAAGTGGCAACAATGTCTTCGACAGCCTCGCTGATAATTCCCTTGTAAGTCTCCTTGAGCTGATCACCACCGAGAACTTCGCGCCGCTGAGTATAGATAACCTCACGCTGACGGTTCATGACATCGTCATACTCAAGCAGATGCTTCCGGATATCAAAGTTGTGGCTTCGACCTTTTCTGGGCATTTTCAATCGCTTTACTGATAATGCCGTGCTCAATCGGTTCACCTTCGGGGATTTTGAGCTTGTCCATAACAAAGGCCACGCGCTGCGACCCGAAGATACGGAGCAGATCATCTTCAAGACTGAGATAGAAACGGCTCTTACCCGGGTCCCCCTGACGACCGGAACGCCCGCGCAGCTGATTATCGATACGACGTGATTCATGGCGCTCGGTACCAAGGATATAAAGACCGCCAGCCTCAAGAACCTCCTGCCTTTCCTTGTCACAGCTGTCTTTAAACTTCGGCAATAATTCTTCGAATCTGGATTGCGGATCATCCGCGTTAGCGGCTTCGGCCTGCGCCATCATCTCAGGATTACCGCCGAGAACGATATCGGTCCCGCGGCCAGCCATGTTGGTTGCGATGGTCACCGCCCCCTTGCGACCAGCCTGGGCAACGATGTAGGCTTCCCGCTCATGCTTCTTGGCGTTAAGAACGTTGTGCGGGACTCCTCTTTTCTTGAGCAGAGCCGACAGCTCTTCCGACTTGTCAATGGTAATCGTACCAACCAACACAGGCTGGCCGGTTTTATAACATTCGACAATATCCTCAATAGCAGCCCGGAACTTTTCCTTTTCGGTCTTGTAAATAACATCGGGCCTATCCTGACGAACCATTGGCCGGTTCGTCGGAATGACAGTCACCGCCAGATTGTATATTTCACTGAATTCAGCCGCCTCCGTCTCAGCGGTACCGGTCATACCAGCCAACTTGCTATACATCCGGAAGTAGTTCTGGAAGGTTATCGTTGCCAGGGTCTGGTTTTCGCTGGCAATCTTGACCCCTTCCTTCGCTTCAACAGCCTGATGAAGACCATCGCTCCAGCGCCGCCCCGGCATCAGGCGACCAGTGAATTCGTCAACGATCTGGACTTCATTATCGCTAACAACATAATCGACATCACGCTTGAACAGGGCATGAGCCTTGAGGGCCTGATTGACATGGTGCAGCAGTTCAATATTCTGGGGCTCGTAAAGATTTTCGACGTTAAGGAGCTTTTCAACCTTCTCCACCCCCTGTTCGGTCAAAGCCGAAGATTTGGCTTTCTCGTCAACAGTGAAGTCGCCGGTATGTGTCTTAGTGGCCTGACCAATCTTACCATCCCGCTCTTCAATGATTTCCCCCTTCTGCAAACGTGGGATAATCCGGTCAACACGATAGTACAGTTCACTTGAAGATTCACTGGGGCCGGAAATAATCAACGGTGTCCGGGCCTCATCAATCAGGATTGAATCGACCTCGTCGACAATTGCATAGTTCAGTTCACGCTGCACATAATCCGCAAGCTCAAACTTCATGTTGTCGCGCAGGTAATCGAAACCAAACTCGTTATTGGTTCCGTAAGTAATATCTGCCTGATAAGCTTCCTTGCGCTGCTGATCACTGATTCCGTGGACGACACAGGCAACCGAAAGACCAAGGAAGCGATAGACATTGCCCATCCACTCAGCGTCACGTTTGGCCAGGTAATCATTGACCGTAACCACGTGCACACCTTTACCCGATAAGGCATTGAGATAGATCGGCAGGGTTGCCATCAGGGTTTTACCTTCACCGGTCTTCATTTCTGCGATCCGACCGGCATTCAATACCATTCCACCAATCAGCTGAACATCGAAATGGCGCATGCCAAGGACGCGCTTACTGGCTTCCCTGACAACGGCAAAGGCTTCAGGCAGAAGCTGGTCAGGCGTCTCTCCCTTGTCAATGCGCTGGCGAAACTCAATTGTTTTCCCCGCTAACTGTTCATCATCGAGCGCTTCAAAATCAGCTTCAAGTGAGTTGATCTTATCAACCAGAGGTTGCATTTTTTTTAAGGTCGCGGTCATTTTTTATTGCCGACAATTTTCTGTACCAGGCTACGTATCATCGTTTATAGGACTCCAGCCCTCGCCAGGGTCGCGAGGGCAAAACATAAAAGCAAAACAAAAAGAATATTGAAATGACAAGTCATTGAAAATCGACGGCATAGTACCACAGTGGAAGAACCGTCCACAAGCATTAATGAAATGAGTAAAGCTCAGGATTTATCAGGATTTGCAGGGAAGACGATGAGTCTTTCAGAAGCTTCAGCAGCCCGGATCAGACAGTACTCAAACAAATATTTACAATGTTTTGCGCGGGTCGATCGGCACACCGTTCATACGCAGCTCGTAATGCACGTGCGGTCCGGTTGATTGCCCGGTATTGCCGACCAGGGCAACCCGGTCTCCACGCTTGATCCGCTGTCCCGCCTTGACCAGAAGTTTCGAATTATGGCCAAAAATAGTTCGGTAACCATAACCATGATCGATGACAACCATCTTGCCGTAACTGCGGGAGTAACCCACCCGTGAAACCACGCCGTCGGCAGTTGCAACCACCGGAGTCCCCAGATTAGCAGCGATATCGAGACCCTCATGCATCACCCGACGCCCCGTAAAGGGCGACTTCCGCTTACCGAAATAGGACGTGATCCACCCTTTTGTCGGCCATCCTTTCGGTGTCGCCCGGCTGATGGAAACCTGGTCATTGAGCAGATTGCGAACATCCTCCTGACTCTGACGACGGAGTTCTATATCAACCATCAATTTATTGATTTCACGTTGGAGATCGTCGATCGACTCGGTTCCCGTTTCCGGCAGACCACCGATTGCCACAGGGACCTCGGTCGGGATCTCGTCCAGTTGCGCCAACTGACGAACCCGGGCTTCTGTTTCAGCCAGCGAACGCATCTCCAGCTGGACATCGTTCAGATCAAGGGCCAGGCGTTTAAAATCCTGACGCTGGCGGCTGTTTTCAACCCTTAAACGCAGCAGCTCCTTGCGGTCAAGAACCGTATTAAAATAACTGTAGGCGAAAAAGACAGAGACCTAAAACAGGAAAAACAGGACAAAAGATGTGGCGACAACCCATGACGGAGTTGAACCGCCTGGTATGCTGGTTGGAATCTGGAATAAGAATGACAGTAAAACGTTTGGCCACAATCGCTCCCGGGAAAACTAAACAGCCTTAAAAAACGTGCTTTCGGACTTCGATAACAGTTGCATTATATCTCTGACATAAGCGCATTCGCATTCCTCCGGGCAGGGCCTGAATTCATTGCTGTGCAGACAGAAGCAGGGCAATCGGCCTGCCTATCATCTGTCGCGTGAAATCGGCCCATCGTACATATCGGTGAAGCTTCAACATTTACAGAGAGCGTACCCTGACATGAATGATTAAATAAAAACAAGCCTTTTTTCAAATCAACGAAATTGGCTGATAACCGATCAGCTGCACGCCGTCGTCCCATATAAACTCTTCCCTGGTTGCCCAACGTGTTCCACAGATGCAACATTTTTTGAACGGATCGACCTCCTGCATGTTCCAGCTCCCAAGAAAAATTACAAGAAACTAATCACAAATACCACAACATTAGGAAAAACTACAAGATATTTATCGCCAGGGCCAATTCATCACAATCAGGAAACTTGACACAATTGATACAAGCACTCCATATCTTTTGCGGCAGCTCCGATTTTTCTATATCCTCAAAGCCCAACCGCTTAAAAAACTCTGGTTGATAGGTCAATGCGAAAACCCTTCTAACCTCGAGCTCACGAGCTTCCTCCAGGCAGGCCTCAACAATTTTGCGACCGATCCCTTTTCCGTGCTGTCCTTCGGCAACAGCCAGCGAACGAACTTCGGCCAAGTCTTCCCAACAAATGGCAAGGGCGCCAACTCCCAGGATAATTCCGTTTTCCTCATAGACATAAAAGTCACGTATGGCATCGTAAATATCTGCCAACGAGCGGCCCAACAATTGTCCATCCTGAGCGTAAAACAGCAAGAGCTTATGGATCTCACGCGCATCCGGAATGCGTGCACGACGTATCATAGTTTTCTCCGTTGACCTGCTACTTATTCGTGGTTATGCGGCTGCGATTTTTCAATCAACTCCCGCGCATGGATATAGGCCTGTTCTCCAGCATGAAGGCCACCCAGCATTCGAGCAATCTCAGCAACCCTTGAACCTGCATCAAGACAGGTCAAGCGGGTTGCGGTTCTGTTGTCATGCTCCTCCTTGGCAACCTTGTAGTGATGATCGGAAAAAGCAGCAACCTGAGGCAGATGGGTTACACAGAGAACCTGAAACCCTCGTCCCAGACGGCTGACCTTTTCGCCTACCGCCGTTGCAGCTTCCCCGCCGATCCCCGCATCCACCTCATCGAAAATAAGGGTTCTGACACCGTCACCATCGGGTGCACTGCGTTTCAAAGCCAGCATAATTCGTGATAATTCCCCCCCTGAAGCAATGCGAGCCAGAGGCTGCGGGTCTTCACCGGGGTTGGCCGCCAGATAGAATTCGGCGCTTTCAAGGCCATCAGAGCTGGGCTCATCCAGAGGATTCAGGCGAACGCTGAAGCGAGCCTGGGCATAGCCAGATCTTTCAATTCACTCTCAACCTTCGCTGCAAGGACTTCGGCGGCCTCGCCACGCTTCAAAGACAACTGCCGGCCGACAACAAGCGATTGCTCCCTCTTTTTTCAACGTCCAGTCCCAGTTCATCGCGGTGTTGTTCAAAATGAGTCAACTGATCGATCTCCGGGAGATGTCATCCAGATACTCGAGTAGTCCGTCAAGTGTCGGGCATACTTACGCTTAAGTGTCGCAATCAGGGCCAGGCGATCCTCGACCTGCTGCTGCCGCTCCGGCTCAAATTCAAGCTTTTCAGAATAGTCGCGCAACTCTGAAGCCACATCTTCCAAACCATAAAGATGACTGCGCAGAGTCTCCGCCAGTTTACCCAGTTCGGCGTCAACATCCTGCAGTTGCTCCAGGCGATCGGCGGTCTCCGCCACCTTCTCACAGACAGCGTCCTGGCCGCCATAGAGGAGTTCATAGCCGCCAAGGCTTGCGGCGGTTAATTTCTCGGCGTGAAGCAGCAAAGAGCGCTCATGCTCCAGCTCATCATCCTCACCGGCAACCAATCTGGCGCCCTGTAGCTCCTGCTGCTGAAAGCTGAGCATATCCAGCCGCTGCCGGCGTTCACGTTCGGCCAGGTCCAGACTCTCGAGACGGCGCTGACAATCAAGGTAATCTCGATAGGCCTGCTGATAACGCTGCAGCTCGGGCAATAAGCCGGCAAAGTGATCGAGCAGGGTCAGATGTGTTTCGGAACGTTGCAGATGTTGATGTTCATTTTGACCGTATATGTTGACCAGCCCCGTCGTCAATTCACGCAGCTGACCTAAAGTCACCGCTGACCCATTGATAAAAACACGATTTTTTCCGTTACGGGCGACAATACGACGGACCATGAATTCATCATCGCAGACCAAGCCGGCTTCATCCAGACGGGCAGAAAAACCTCCTTGCCCCGAGATATCAAAGACGGCCTCCACCGTTGCTTCATCTGCCCCGGTTCGGATGATGTCCCCTCGAGCGCGGCCACCAAGCAGCAGATTAACAGCGTCGATAATAATTGACTTCCCCGCACCGGTTTCTCCTGTCAGACATTGAAACCAGATAAAAACGTCACATGCAGACTTTCGATAATGGCAAAATTTTTGATGATCAGATCGGTCAGCATAGCTTAATCGCAGCGCCTATGATAAATAACGATAACGGAAATCAAAAAAGGGTTAACGCTCCCCCCAGCTTAGTTTGGTTCTGAGTATTTCAAAATAATCTTTGTTCGGACTGTTGACCAGCAGGGCCCGCGAATCGGAGCGCCGCACCTCGACCCGATCTCCGGGCAACAGCTTACGCCCCACCTGTCCGTCAGCGGTGAAAAAGACGACATCATCCTCAAACCTGACCTCGACTTCAATCACCGAACGACTCCAGAGAATAATCGGTCTGTTGGTCAGCATATGCGGACAGATTGGTGAAATCAGCAGGCTGTTAATTTCGGGATAGATGATCGGTCCGCCGGCGGCCAGATTATATCCGGTCGAACCGGTTGGAGTTGCAATGATCAGCCCGTCAGCCTTGTAATTGCTCAGGAGCCTTCCGTCGACGTGGGTTTTAAATCAATGATGCGCGCTAATGCTCCCTTATTAATCACCACATCATTCAGGACTGTATACTGGCCGACGATCTCACCCTCACGCTTGATAAATGCATCAAGCATCATCCGATCAGTGACATGATACTCCCCACGGATCACATCTTCCATCATTTCCGGCAATTCATCCCTGGTGATTTCGGTTAAGAACCCCAATTGCCCAAGATTGACGCCAACGATGGGAACGTTTCGACCGGCAACGGACCGGGCCACCGAAATCAGGGTGCCATCACCACCGAGAACAATGATCAGGTCAACCATTTCCGGAAGTTCATCTCTGGTATAACCGTTGACCTGGCCGATCTGCTCAGCCAGACTGTCCTCCAACAGGACGTCAATATTCTCACGCTTAAAGCGCTCGCAAATCGTCAGGGCAAGCTGTTCGGCGTCGGGATGATTCTTCTTGGCGTAAACCCCAATTTTTTTAAGCTCTCGGTCCACTTCGACCACTCCTCATAAACGAATATTCAGGTTTCCAACAGTAGAGAAACGACGGGATAAAGCAAGAACACTTATCATAAGCATTCCTGAAAGTCTATCTCATTCAAAGGCTTAGATCAGTTGTTAAGATGCTTTCCCCATGCTAGATTGAGTCCAGCTTAAAAAAACAGGACAAACCCGGACCAGATCGGGATTGTCCCCGATTGTCAATAGAATGGACAAAGCGCTCCGGAGCGATTATGGACCTTTTTGAAAACTCCCTTACTCACAGCACCAATGCACCACTGGCAGAACGGATGCGACCGCAGAAGCTGGAAGAGATTGTCGGTCAGCAACACCTTCTGGGTGAAGGCCGCCTGCTACGCCAACTGATTGAACAGGACAAACTTTCATCCCTGATTCTCTGGGGGCCACCCGGAACAGGAAAGACCACCCTCGGTCAGGTCATCGCCAACTGCACTCAAAGCCGCTTCGTCTTTTTTCCGCCGTCCTCGGCAGCATCAAGGAGGTCAGGGAGATCGTCGCTGAAGCGAAAAAACAAAGAGCCTACCACAATCGGAAGACCCTGCTTTTTGTCGACGAAATCCACCGCTTTAATAAAGCACAGCAGGACGCCTTTCTGCCGTCGGTCGAAAAGGCGATGTCATCCTGATCGGAGCGACGACAGAGAATCCAAGTTTTGAAGTCAATTCGGCTCTCCTTTCGCGCTCGCGTGTTTTTGTTCTCGAACAATTGACTTCCGACGACCTGAAAGCCCTCCTCAACCGGGCGCTCGCCGACCCGCGCGGGTTAAACCTGCCGGAGCTGAAGGTCACTCCCGAAGCCCTTGAATTCCTGGCTGAAAATGCGGATGGAGACGCCCGTATCGCTCTCGGAAGCCTTGAAGTCGCCGTTTCGGTTGCCCGCGATCAGACCCTGTCTCTCGATATTGTTGAGGAAGCGATGCAGAAGAAAGCGCTGACCTATGACAAGGGTGCAGAAGAACACTACAACGTCATCTCGGCTTTCATCAAAAGCATCCGTGGGTCGGATCCAGATGGTGCGCTCTACTGGCTGGCACGTATGCTTGAAGCGGGAGAAGACCCTCTTTTATTGCCAGACGGATGGTCGTCCACGCCTCGGAAGATATCGGCAATGCCGATCCACGGGCCCTGGAAATCGCCATGACCGTACAACAGGCCGTGCACTTTGTCGGCATGCCGGAAGCGCGCATCAACCTGGCCCAGGGGTCACCTATCTGGCCACGGCTCCCAAAAGCAATGCCAGCTACAACGGCATCGCCAAAGCCCTTGAGGAAGTCCGCAAAAGCGGCACCCTGCCCGTGCCCAAACATATCCGTAATGCGCCGACGAAACTGATGAAAGCCCTCGACTACGGCAAAGGTTATCAGTACGCTCACGATTATGCCGATGGTTACAGTGATCAGAGCTACCTGCCGGAGCAGATCAAAGACAGTATCTACTATCAACCGGTCGAGCGCGGCTACGAAAAAACCATCAGGGACAGGATGGACTATCTGCGTCGGTCGGTAAAAGGAAAAGACAAATCATGAGAGCGGTCCGGTTGCTGTCAATGACTCTGGTTCTCTGCACTCTTATGCCGGCCAGCCAGGCAGGTGCGCAGGACTGGGGACCATGGGAACCTCCGACAGCAAGAAAATCCCCGCAGGAACAGGAAAAAGGGTCTCTGAAACGGGTGATCCGTCAGTTTCAAAAGTATATTTCGCCTGTCGACGGACCGCGCTGCAGCATGTATCCGACCTGTTCAGCCTACGCTCTGCAAGCGGTCAGAAAACATGGTCCCCTGCTCGGCACCTTCATTTTCGTGGATCGCCTATATCACGAAGGAGATCCGCTTGAGCGTCAACAGCAGATCATCAGCAACGGCTACACCCGCTATCATGATCCATTAAAAAAAAACACCTTCTGGCTTGAATCGGATTGATGATCTCATTTTTCCCGCCTGCTGCAGGACAGCATGTGTGAAACCAGCTCACGAGCTACCCCTTCGGCATTTGCCAATTACAGTGTTACACCGGTTTTAAAATCGCAATTTCCCGATTCTGCCGCCTTTCAGCCGACGTTTGCTTACCGTTAATAACATCGACAATATATTTTAAAACCGGGCGAGAACGTCATCAGGATCGTTCTCGGTTGCAGCGAGCGTTCCTGCATCAAAATCGATCCAGTTAGCTTTTTTTTCTGGCTAACGCAGAATTGGTGGCAACCTTTACGGTTGGAATGAAACCGCCCAGCGGCGTCCCCCGACCGGTTGAAAAGAGAACCAGTTGGCAGCCGGCAGCACCGAGAGCCGTGGTCGCAACAATATCATTTCCGGGAGAGTAGAGCAGATTCAATCCTGGCCGGGAGACCCGCTGATCAATTTTGATCACATCAACCACGGCCGATTTACCGGCTTTTCTGGTACAACCAAGGGACTTGTCTTCCAGGGTTGTAATTCCTCCGGCTTTATTTCCCGGTGAGGGATTTTCGTAGATCGGTTGATCATGGGCGATGTAGTAATTCTTAAAATCGTTGATCATCTCAACAGTCTTGTCGAACACCTCTCGGTCCGCACACTGTTCCATCAGAATATGTTCAGCGCCAAACATTTCGGGAACTTCAGTCAGAACCGTGGTCCTCCTG